>Ga0209542_10000310_pt1 | contig 122332 bp, 150 predicted proteins | sample RifCSPhighO2_01_FD_184028 | JGI IMG/M metagenome (GOLD analysis project Ga0209542, IMG submission 184028) | Soil microbial communities from Rifle, Colorado - Rifle CSP2_plank highO2_0.1 (SPAdes) (version 2) | ecosystem: Environmental > Terrestrial > Deep subsurface > Rock core/Sediment ...
TGGATTTCAAAAACATGCCTCATCGATGCCCTTCCCAGCTGAAGCTGCTGATGGTTTTCTCTACCAAACCAAAGTTCATTTCCTTAGCTTATTATACCATCTTACTGGCGATGAACGTGCCAAGGAAACGATGGACACCATTATCAGTGGAGCAAAAGTGAGGGCAGCGATCGATTATCCAGCCAAATTGCCGCGTTCGGGCCTACGCTATGGTTATAACATGAACCTCTTTTGGCATGAAGCCTATATGGAAACATGGGATTCAGAATTGCTTGCTCCCATGGAAGAATGGCGTAATCTTCTGATCACGGAGTTTGATACAAATGTAGGGCAATGGAAACAACCAGTAGTATATGCCTGGCATGCCATACTTGAAGCTTTATATCTCTACCACGACCTTGGCCAAAATATTGCTGCTGGAGATCAGCTGAAGGACATCCTGTTACAAAATCTAGAAGCTTCAGGCATGTCTGACTTGGACGAGAACATGATCTATGAAAATCAAGCTGCACTTGCTGCTGGCTGGGCCACTGCAACAACAGGTGATGAAGGCTATGTTAAAATAGCTTTTGACTTAGCGCGTTCCATTGCCGATGCTCAGCCTAGATTTGTTTATGATGCTAATTATGTTCCTTCTTGGCGTGAAGCTGTCCATGGAAACACGGTCTGGAGAGGAGTGCTGCAACAGATGCTGGTGGGTGTTTCAGAAGCAAGCCGGAGGAATTTAGATCCTGCTGCCATTCCCTGGATCAGGGATGTGCATACTTCTGTAGCAGTAGATAGCTCTGGTGCAGGGCATCTTACCGCATTTTTGAAACCTGCATCTACCAATGACCTTCCTGTAGATATTAGAGTTACTAATTCAGTCACTAATGTTTGTGCAGTACCGCCTACAACGGTACGCGTCTTGCATGACGGCCAGCCAGTACTGAATTCTCAAGGAGAGGCTATAGAAACAACTATTACGATGCAAGTTCTTCCCTCAAATACAAATCCATACCCCAGACGAAATCCTACTCAACAAGGCAGTTTAATCATACCAAATGCACAAGCTGGAGAGATTTATACTGTTGAAGTAGAAGTGGCTGCACCGACAGCAAGTCCGAACTGCGATAGTTCTACGAACAATAATTTGAATACTCGTGTACGCGTTGATGCCGGAGACACGCCTTTAGTAGTACAATATAACTTTCAAGATTTAGATTTTGATGGAGCAGAGAATTTAGAATTTACTCAAGGCGATGTATGCAGCACCTATACCTGCATTCATGCCTATGCTGGCGAAGACAGGATGTTATATGACGGTTCACGGCTGGTGCTGAAAACTGCAGAGGATACGATAAGAGTGTGGAATCCTTGGAAAAGCCCTTACACTATTCGCGACGCAAATACGGGGGAAGAATTGTTCCGCTATGCAACCGGGACTTCATCCAAGTTTTTAGAGCATAGTTTGGGCCAAGACAGGCTTATCGTTCTTACGTTTAGAAAAGATAAGTTTAGTCTCGGGCTGGTGGGAATGCAGGGAGTAGAGCCTTTTGTCGCCTTTACGCCTGCAACTTGGTTTGATCCCGGAACGTGAAGTTGATTTTTCCTTTTGTTTTGACAATTTAATCTTAACCGAAGAAATCCTTTTAAACTTTAGAGCTTATTTCTGATTATGGTGAAGGGCAGGCCCGTCAAAAGCCAGATACGGCAGAATGTTGTAGAGATTCTTCACCATCTTGGGAAGGGCTATGGATACCGGATCTCTAAAATTTATAATGAGGTTTTTCCGAAGGTGACGCAGAGAAGCATTTATTATCATCTGCGGAAAGGAGTTCTGACAAAGGAAATCGAAATACATACCATCGAGCAGGAGAAGGGAGAATTTTCCTGGGGTTCGGTAGTGGAGAAAAAGTATTATGCCTTAGGAAAGAATGCCCAGCCGAAGGGAGAAAGAAGGATACAAGACTTCTTGTCAAAATGGAAAAAATAACTTTTGCCGACGAGGTTTATTGCTTATGCAAGCAGATCCCGAAAGGAAAAGTGAGCACCTACAAGGGACTTGCTGATGCATTGGGAATCAAAGGCTATCAAGCTATCGGGCAAGTGCTGAAGAAGAATCCTTACGCGCCTCACGTACCGTGTCATCGTGTTGTTAAAAGTAATGGTTCTTTGGGTGGGTTTAAAGGTTGTGTTGTTGGGAGAGAAATTTTGGAGAAGGAAACGTTGTTGAAGAAGGAAGGGGTAGTGGTTAAAGATGGAAAAGTTGATCTAGGGAAGTGTTTGTTTAGATTCTGACTATATCTTTTTAAAGAAAGGTCAAATTTACATCAAAATGGATGAACATGAATACCCTTATCTGCATCTCCGCCACTGGTCAAACCAGGAACCTTCCGTAAACTGTTGGCATCCTCTTAGACATACCCTGGCTTTACCAGAAGCAGTAAGAGATAATTTTCCAGATCATCAAGGGGTTAGGGTAGTTGCAAAATATCCCACTAAGTCTACTGATTTTGAGCGCATTGGTCCTGAAGAATATGATGTGGTTGAGCATGCAGAATGGCTTCCTAGCGAATTTAGATTATATTTGGTTCCAAATAAAGGTTCAGGAACACACCGATTTGTAGCTGAAGTAGAAGGCCCTCTCTATACGCACGGTGATCATAATGTTTTATATCAACATGTTCGTGATACAATTGTTCCTTCTCTTTTAGAAATCTTGTCAACTGATTCTGGAAAATAAATTTAAGAATTAAAAAATAAAAGAAATCTTCGCTGATATGGAACTTGAGATCATAACATTTATACAGGTATACAACCATCCTATTATTTATGGCAGCCAATAAGATTCTCAGTAAGTCTAAAGAAACAGATAGCAGCCTAATTCAGGAATATATCCAAAATAAGAACAGAGAGCATTGCGAGATCATCGGCCCTGACTGTGATCGCTGTTCGGTGACTGCCTTCTGCGAACATAGAAAGGAAAAAGTATAATATTCAGAGAACTTCTGCTTCTCCATTCCAGAACTTTTTTAAAGGAAATGGCAGTAGTAGAACTATGCTTATCCAGACATTTCAGGCGACAGTAACAGGGAACAAGAAACTTACGCCCGATGTTATCCTTCTGTCTTTATCTGCACCGCAAGAGTTTTCATTCAAGGCCGGACAATTTATTACCCTACGTGTAGAAAAGAGAGAGGAGTTCAGGTTAAAATCATATTCAGTTCTGAATCCCCCTTCAGAAAAGGGTAAAGTAGATTTATGTATTAAACTAGTCGATGGCGGTTTTGCTTCGGAAGTGCTTAAAAAGGCTAGAAAAGGGGATTCTTTCCAGATAAAAGGGCCTTTAGGGCATTTTGTGTTTCAAGAGGATGATAAAAACAAGGAAATTTGGCTTATTGGCGGCGGAACCGGCGTTGCGCCGTTGTATAGCATGCTTAAGGAGCATCTTGCACAGTATAACAGCAAGAAATTTGTCCTCGTTTTCAGCGTAAAAGAGAAACGGGATTTATTCCTGCACGCTGAATTTCAGCAGCTGGCGAAGAAATATCCTCATTTTACCTATGTTCCAACCCTTACCAGAGAAGAATGGGATGGGGCAACCGGCAGGGTGCAGGAGCATCTTCCCGATGATGTAGAAAACAAAACTTTTTATATCTGTGGACTAAAGGAGTTGGTATTGGAAACCAAAGAGGTTTTACTAAAAAAGGGCGTGGCGCTGAAGAATGTTAAGTTTGAACGATATTCTTGATGGCAAGAGCCTCATATTGGCAAAAAGGGAGTGGGAACATGAAAATAACTCTAAGTAAGGAATTAGATAAAGCACAGGATGTATTATTTTTAGGATTATTTGAAGAAGATAAGGATAATGGTAAGTCATTCAGCAAGGAATTGGCAGAGGAAGTGGAAGCAGCGATAGGACGAAAAGCTTTCTCACGCAAGTCTGGGGAAATGTATGCTACCAAGCTAGCTTCCCAGCCGTATAAGAAAGTAGTAGCTATGGGCTTGGGGGAGGGAAGAGATTTTAGTGTCGAGAAAGTGAGACAAGCGCTAGGCAAAATGGTTACCAGCACCAAATCAGGGTTGTTTTCTTCATTTACTACTAATGTTGTGGAGAAAGCAGCAGCGAATAAAGATCATCAATTGCTGGGTCGGGCAGCTGCAGAGGGGTTGTTGTTAGCTAATTACGGTTTTACCAAATATTTTGCCAAAGAGAAACAGGAGAAGAAAAAACCTGTTAGCCTTGCGGTATTACAATGGACTGGCGGCACTGAATTTAACGAAGGGTTGAAGATAGGCAGGGTGATTGCAGAAGCGACAAACATGACTCGCGACTTGGTCAATGAACCTGCTAATGTGGTGAATTCCGGATACATGGAAAAGATGGCCAAGCAAGTAGCTTCTCAATATAGTTCGGTGAAAGTAAAAGTACTGAATAAAGCAGAGTTGGAGAGAGAAGGTATGGGCGCTTTACTAGGGGTAAATGCTGGAAGCAGTAATCCGCCTAAGCTGGTCATTCTCGAATACACAGGTTCTAAGAAGGGAAAATACACTGCTTTGGTAGGGAAAGGGATTACCTTTGACAGCGGCGGCTATAATTTGAAGCCGACCAAGTACATTGAAGATATGGCTACAGACATGGCTGGCGCAGCAGCAGCATTGGCAGCAGTAAAAGTTGCCGCAGAGTTGAAGTTGAAAAAGAATCTGTTGGGAGTCATGCCGCTATGTGAAAACATGGTTGATGCCAAGGCGCAGCATCCCGGCGATATTGTCAGAGCCTTTAATGGGAAGACTATTGAGATCGGAAACACTGACGCAGAGGGAAGGTTAGTTTTGTGTGATGCGTTAGCGTACACAGAGGCTACGTATGCTCCTGAGGTAATGATTGATTTGGCTACCTTGACCGGGGCATGTGTGGTAGCGTTGGGATATTATGCAGCTGGCCTGGTCGGTAAAAATGACGAGTTATTGCATGCCTTGCACGAAGCTGGCGATTTATCCGGCGACCGCGTCTGGCAGCTGCCCTTCTTTGAAGAATACCAGGATTGGATGGATGGCTCAAAAAGCGATCTGAACAACAATTCTCAGAAAGGGAAAGGATACGAAGCTGGATCTATTACTGCTGGTGTATTTTTATCCAAGTTTGTGGAGAAAGCGAAGTGGGCGCATGTCGACATCGCCGGTTCGGCATATTGGATGGTTGATGGCGCTTATTTATCGAAGGGAGCAACCGGTTCTGGAGTGAGGTTGTTGTCTTATTATTTGTTGGAGAATCAGGAGAAGGAGTAGATAATTAAATTTTTTTTTTTTAATTGTTTCAATAGGTAGGTTTCCACAAACTTTCTTTCTGCACACCAACTTTAATCTCTTTTACAAATTTTTCAAGAGGCATGCCTTTCGCACCCATCCTGATCATATGCTCTGTTCCCATCTGGCAATCAATAAGGCCGTCTTTATACATATCTACAAGATGGGCAAGCGCTACTTTTGACGCATCAGATCTGGTATGGAACATGCTGTCGCCGAAGAAAACGGAACCTATGGCTATGCCCATCAAGCCGCCGACGAGCTCTCCCTGATAGAATGTTTCTACCGAATGTGCATACCCTCTTTGGTGAAGCTCAGTGTACACTCTCTGAAAATCAGCATCTATCCAAGTGCCACAGGGATTTCCTTCCGTATCTACCCGAGGTATGGTTGCACACATTGTCAATACTTCTGCATAAGCTGTGTCATAGCGAACCTCATACTTACGCATACTTTTCTGTAAGCTTTTGCTACAGTGAAAATTATCTGCTCTGAGAACATACCGTGGATCTAAGGCAGCCCAGACTTTTCTTTCTGGAAATTTTTCAGAAGCAGAATACCAAGGGAATACGCCTTTTGGATATGCTTCAAGGACTCGGTCTACGGTCAATTCACCAACAGCTAATCTTCCTAAGCTATCCAGCTGTGAGATTGGTGGAAGGGGTTGTTTATCGTCCCATATGGGGAGGCCTGTTTCCGCACAGATTAATACCATGATTATTCTTTTTCTACGTTATTTATAAAATCTTCATTCAATACTACAAAACTTTTTTGAGGAGCAGAAATAAAATCACAACCTTTTAAATAACGTCCTTAAGACAGAAAATTTACAATATCGTAAGCCATGCTCGCCATTACGTAAATACCTACGTATCTTGATGACCAGGCAGTTCTTGCTGCTAATTTGCCAAAAGAAGACAAATCAGTTCCTTCAGTTAAGTGCCAGAATTTGACATCACCATACATTGGTATAAGAGATAGAAAAAGTTCTTTATCCACATCAACCCTTCGCTCAAGGTCTTTCATGGTTAAAATTGAAAATCAACTATTATAAAAACATTTCCTTTCCAAACCACAAACCTTTAAATAATACTCATTTTCTTCATTTATCATGGAAAAAGTAGTCATTTTAGGAACAGGAATTGCTGGCTGTACGGCAGCCATTTATGCAGCGAGAGCTAACCTAACCCCTTTAATTATTTCTGGTCCTGAAGATGGCGGACAATTGACTTTAACTACGGATGTAGAGAATTTTCCGGGCTTTCCGGAAGGAGTGCAAGGCCCTGCTTTAGTGGAAATGTGCAAGAAGCAAGCTGAGCGATTTGGAACTCGGTTTAAAGTCGATATTGCAAGTGAATTCAAGAAACTGAAGAATGGTTTTGAACTCGTTTTGATGGGTGGTGAGAAGATCCAAACAGAAACACTTATTGTTGCAACTGGTGCGTCTGCACGATGGTTAGGAATTCCGTCGGAGGAGAAGTACAAAGGTCGAGGAGTTACGACTTGTGCGACCTGTGACGGAGCTTTCTTCAAAGGCAAAGAAGTAGTAGTTATCGGCGGCGGAGATTCGGCCATGGAAGAATCCCAATTCTTGACCAAGTTTGCCACTAAAGTAACAGTTATCCATCGAAAGGATGCTTTCAAAGCATCTAAAATCATGCAGGATCGTTTTTTTAAGAATCCCAAATGTAAAGTTGTCTGGGATAGTGAAGTGGTAGACATTCTTGGTGACGGCAAGAAGGTAACTGGCGTGAGATTGAAAAACACAAAAACAGGAAAACTTAGTGAATTTAAAACGGACGGGGTCTTTTTAGCGATCGGGCATATTCCTAATACGTCTGTCTTTAAAGAAATACTAGACATGAATGAGCAAGGATACCTGACGACTGACCGTTTTATGAAAACGAATATCCCTGGTGTCTTTGCAGCTGGCGATGTGCAAGATATTCGATATAGACAAGCGATTACTGCAGCTGGAAGCGGTTGTCAGGCAGCTATGGAAGCAGAGAAATATTTAGCGGAGTATGATTAATCTCGTTTTTTTTCGTAAATTTCTTTTATTGTTATTAAGAGAGCAAATAATGCAGATACTAAAGAGCCCAACGCTATCCCCTGGGGAATTCTTATATCTTTTATTGTATTTAATGTGAACCAATGGCTGGGGGTTGCTCTGTTTAATAATAATCTTACATTTTTTTCGGTATTTAAACGAGCAAACTCCATGTTCCCTAAGCCCTCTAAGCAATTAGCCATGCATAGAAATTCCTCTCCAGATATTTTTGAATAAATTTGATTATTACTTAAATCAAATTTTAGTATTGGTCGATGCCCGATTAGTTCAAGTCCAGGATGAATAACAAAAAATTCTCCCCGTGGTATAATGTTAAGGTCATAGTTTATTGAATACTCCTTTGTATAATTATTTTTTTCAAACCCCAGTATCACTATGGTTTCATTATTTTCTTCAAAATCCCATTCTCGGTTTTCTTCTTTTTCTACGTACACTTTAATACTTTCTTTTTGGACTTTCCTAGGGAGCTGTAAACTAACTGCTACTTCTTTGTCAGCTTCGTAATCATTTTTAGATATTTCAAACGATACCGATCCCTTGTTTGTTTCAAAATTATGGTAGATCACAAGGTCTCTAATTGCATGTACCCTTTGACCGCTTATATGGTATTCATAAATGTCAGGAGGGACATACTCATTTAAATGTCCAAGGAAAAGTAACGAAACTAAAGATAATAGTAAAAATAATTTAACCGAGTTATTTGAAAATGCTTCTTTCATTTCTATTTAATCAAAGTAGATAAACACCTAGGTGCGGCTTCAAACTCCCCATAGCTCAAATAACTCTTCCTGCTGGTCTTCAAATTCTGATAACCTATCCTGACCAGAGTTCGCCAAACCTTTATCTTTCTCGTATTGTATCAAAGCTTTAAACACATCCCTGCAGGGTAAAGCTTCCACAGCTCTTTGTGCAGTTTCAAGTTCTTCCGCAGTTTTGTTCGGATCGAAGTAGCCGCCTCGTTCCGTAAGAGTTTTTTTCAATTTCAGCAATTCAAAAGTGTCAGGAAAATCTGCCAAAACTCGTGGGTCTCTATCCATGGCCCTGATAGGATCTGACTCTCTGAAATGTCCGAACAGGACTGTTAAAATTCGCGGTTCCAGTTGGTTGGCAATCTCCACCCAATGTGCCCCTGCCTGCCACCGTGACTGTACTTCACCATTATCATCAAGATATGCTGTTTCGTGTTCCATCAATCGTCCGGCATTTAATAGCATACTTCCTTCCGTAGCCGTGTAGCGTAATAAGCTTCCATCTCTTTGCTGCATGACAAAACCGGGCTGGGTCGCTTTCAGAAGTGCGGCGAAGGTATCGATATCTTTATGCGGTGACGCCCTGATCATGTTGTGTCTTTCCTCTCCCCTATGCAGTCCTGCATGTACATTAACTCCGTTAATAATTGTGCCATAAATATTAAGGCCATCAACAGCTGATTCTGTAAGGGTTCCTTCTATCGCTTCGTAGAGCAGCGTCCTCACGGCGTGATCGCCCCACGCGTATCGGGCTGCCCAATAGCCGGAAGGCAGTCCCATGGAGGCAGCTAGGTCTTTCAGCAGCTTGATTTTTTCTCGTTCTATTTCTCTGCATAATTCAACAGTTAACGGTATTAAACCCTCAAATTCAGCTTCCTCTATCTGTATATTTGGTTTTCTTTCGCCAAAATTCCTAAAAGCAGCCAAGGGATTATCATCAGCAAGCTCATCCCCGACCATCAGATGTCTTCGTATTTCATAAAAGGGCGTACCATCAACATCCCGTTTCTTGATATCATACGTAGTGCCTCGCTGGTTGCCTTTATACTTCCCAAGAACAGCATCTGGTAATTGCAAAAATCTTCCTGTAAGCTCATTAACAACAGCTGTTAATCCATCAATCTTGGGATTGTAGCCAGAAATAATAGCGCAGTTCCTCTCCTGACAATCTTGATCAAATTGTCTTGCGTAACCAGGAGCCCTAACATCTATTACCTGCATACTCCTAGACTTCTTTTTTTGTATTTAAAGATTATTGTTGATGAGAAGATAGGTTCTTATAAATAGGAAACCGCAAACATAACCCTGTAACTTCTTCCCTGATCTCCTGTTTCAAAGCAGTGTTGTCCATGTCTTTCAACACTCTAGCCATCCATTGCCCGATCTGTTTCATTTCTGCCTCCTTCATTCCCTGTGTTGTTAGACTGGGTGTGCCGATGCGCACACCACTAGGCTTGAAGGGCGTGGATGGATCGTAAGGAACAGTATTGCAGTTGGTACAGAATCCAGCTTCTTCCAAGGCTACTGCTGCCTGCTTGCCTAATCCAATTCCCATCGGTCGTAGGTCGATAAGAATAAGATGCGTGTCAGTGCCGTCGGTGACTAGTTTGATACCATTCTCCATTAATGCTTCTGCTAACGCTTTGGCATTCTTTACAATCTGTTGTGCATACGCTTTAAAGTTATCAGAAAGTGCTTCCTTGAAAGCAACTGCTTTGGCAGCCGTGATGTGATTATGCGGCCCTCCTTGTAATCCGGGGAACACTGCTTTGTCAATTCTTGCAGCTAAATTAGCACGATCTTTTGCTTCTTTTTCATCCAAGCCTTGAACATCGGCAAGACGGTCTTTTTTCTTACATAAGATTATCGCTCCTCGTGGGCCACGCAACGTTTTATGGGTTGTCGTCATCACCACATCGGTGAACGGGAATGGTGATGGATGCACACCGGCAGCAACCAGGCCGGCAATATGGCTGATGTCGGCTACTGAGTATGCGCCGACTTCTTCTGCAATTTGATGGAATTTTTTGAAATCAATGGTCCGTGGATAGGCAGTTGCGCCGGAAACAATGATTTTAGGTTTATGTTCCAAGGCCAGTTTCCTGATCGCTTCGTAATCAAACAATCCTGTTTTTTCATCGACACAGTACTGCACTGCCTTATAGTATCGTGCTGAGAAATTGACGCTATGCCCGTGTGTCAAGTGCCCGCCCATGTCTAGCCGCAGCCCCATGATCTTATCGCCGGGTTTCAATATGGCGTGATAAATGGCTTGGTTAGCAGGGCTTCCTGACAAAGGCTGTACATTGACATGCTCTGCGTTGAATAATTTTTTGGCTCGTTCTACGGCCAGCGTTTCGATCTGGTCAATATGCGAATTGCCTTGGTAGTATCGTTTTTGAGAATATCCTTCACTATACTTATTAGTAAGAACACTGCCAGCTGCTTCCAGGACAGCTTCGCTGACATAATTCTCTGAAGGAATCATGTTCAGAACAGTCTGCTGCCGTTTCAATTCTTCCTGGATCTGCTGGTATACTTCAGGGTCAACGGTTTTCATTTTATTTGCGGCCGAATATATGTAACAAGCTCAAATTCCTGAAAATCTTTCTTCTCTATTATTTTCCATTCTTGTTTATTAAAGTTAGGAAAGTAAGAATCTCCCTGATAGCTTTTCTTCACCAGTGAGAGATGCATCTTGTCTGCTAAAGGCAGGGTTTGTTCATAAATCGAGGATCCACCGATGATGAACGCTTCCTGACCATATGATTTTGCTTTTTCTAACGCTTCCTGAACGCTTGCGCAGACATCAACGCCTTCCTGGAGCGGCATGTTTCTGCTGATAACAATGTTATGCCTATTGGGAAGAGGCCGGAATTTTTGAGGAATGCTCTCAAACGTTTTCCTGCCCATGATCACTGTTTTCCCGGAGGTTAATTTTTTGAAATTCTGCAGGTCTTCTGGAATACTCCAGGGAAGGGAATTATCTTTACCAATGATCATCTCTTTGGTCATGGCAGCGATGATGGTAATGTTATTCATTTTTTATGTATTTGGCCCTCTCTGGAAATTTCTTCCCAACCTCTTTGAAGTAATTGCCTTTATCGGGGATGATGTTTCTAACACCTCCAGTAGGGTTTTTAACATCGCTTGTATATCTGGGAATGATGTGAAGGTGTAGATGATTTTGACTTTGCCCTGCCGCTTTTCCCTCGTTTACTCCAAGGTTATATCCATCTGGTTTATATCTCTTATCAACTATCTGTTTTGTTTTCTTGAGTAAGGAATTTAATTCCACTATCTCTGTTTCCGAGAGAGTAAACATTGTTGGGCCGTGATTTTTGTGTATGATTTCACAATGTCCTTTTGATATCGGAAAATCACTATATCTTACATAAAACTTGTTTGACTCAGCTACAAAGCCGCTGCTCTCTTTGAAACTCAAATCACAAAAAAAGCAGGGCTTTTCCATCTTCTACACAGCAATAGGAGCTTTTATCGGCGGATGCGGGTCATAATCTTCCAACGTAAAATCTTCATACTTGAACTCGAAGATGCTTTTCACTTCAGGATTTATTTTCATCTTTGGCAGTTTTTTTGGCTTTCTGGAGAGTTGTTCCTTAACTTGTTCAATATGGTTGTTGTAAATATGCACATCTCCAAATGTATGTATGAACTCACCAGGTTCTAACCCCGTAACTTGCGCAATCATCATCGTTAAAAGGGCATAGGAAGCTAGGTTAAAAGGCACTCCTAGGAAAACATCAGCACTTCTTTGATATAACTGGCATGAAAGTTTTCCATTGATGACCATAAATTGGAATAAAGTGTGGCAGGGAGGGGGAGCTCGATTATGGTCATGGATCAAAGCTTCAATTTCGCCAACATTCCATCCATTAATAATTATTCTTCTTGAAGTTGAATCGTTCTTAATCATATTAATAACGGTAGCAACTTGATCGATTTCTCTTCCCTGTTTATCTTCCCATTTTCTCCATTGTTTTCCATAAATTGGTCCTAATTCGCCCCACTTGTCTGCAAATTCATCATCTGTTTTTATTGTTTGGACGAACCACTCCAATTTTTCTTTCCACTTTTCAGAATATCGGGGATACTCTTGCTCAAGCTTGTTTTCTTCTAAATAAACCTGAAAAGACCACTCATTCCAGATTTTAACATAGTTCCTTACAAGATATTTAATATTTGTATCACCGGTCAAGAACCACAGTAATTCGTGAATAATTGCTCTTAAGTATACTTTTTTAGTCGTTAATAAAGGAAATCCTTCCTGTAGATTAAATCTCATTTGATAGCCAAAGACACTCGTTGTTCCAACTCTAGTTCTGTCTTCCTTTCTTTCCCCACTGTCAAGAATATGCTGCAATAAATCTAGATATTGTTTCATGTAAAACCACCTTTGACAAAAGGCACTTTGGTTCTTTATATAGATTATGGTTTCTAATTATTATATTTCAATAACAATAAATTAATGAAGGTTTACTTTCCTGCTTACTGTATGAAACAGTATCAGTGCGGCATTTTTGATCATAGCGGTGTCCTGAGTGATGATAGAAGGCCGGTGTATGAAGCGGATGCCTTAATCCTTGTCCGATATGGTATTACACCTTCTTCTTTTGAAGAATGGCTAACCATGACCAATGCTTCAGCAGGGGAAGCTCTTATAGCCAGGGGGATTCCAGTTTCAAAAAAGGAGATCGATGAATTACATGCACAGTTTTACAGAGAAGTAACCACGCGAGAAGCAAACCCTACTAAACCAATCATGTATCCTGATGCACCAGAAGTGCTACAGGCTCTCAGAGACAGGGGGTTAAAACTTGCGGTTGTCAGCAGCCATCCGGCAGCCAGTTTACGGCAAGAGCTAGCGGAGTATGGATTATCGGATAATTTTGACATTGTTTCGGGTGATCCTTCTCCCAAAGCTCGACGTTTAGTTGATGTGTGTTTTGATTTACAGATCCCTGTTGGTGCAGCTTTTTTTGTTGGAGACACCATTTATGATTTGAAAGCAGGATATCTTGCCGGTGTTGATTGTTTTGGTATAACAACTGGTTATCATCCCCGGCAAAGACTGGAAGCTGAAAGGAAAGCTGTACGAGTGGTTGATTCTTTAACTGAGCTGTTACAGTTGGTGTAAGTTTATTTAGTGTTTTCATCGCATACTTTTTAAATAACGCACTTTCAGTCGTTTCATGCAAGATGTTCTTGACTATCTGTATGGGCTTACACGCTTTGGCATCAAGCCAGGACTAGAGGTTACACGAAGCCTTCTAACAGTCTTGGGCAATCCGCACCAGAAGTTCAAGTCAGTTCATATTACCGGCACCAACGGGAAGGGAAGCACAACAGCGTTTACTGCTTCAATCTTGCAGAAAGCTGGATACAAGGTAGGGATGTACACTAGTCCTCATCTGGTCCGTTTTAATGAGAGGATAAACATAAATGGAGTAGATATTTCTGATGCAGAGCTCGTCAAATTTGCAGCCCTCATTAAGGCTACGGCAGAGGCACACGGCATACAGCCGACATTTTTTGAGTTTACTACTGTATTAGCATTTTTTTATTTTGCTGCAAACAATGTGGACATCGCTGTTATTGAAGTTGGTCTTGGAGGTCGACTTGATGCAACTAATGTTATAACCCCCTTAGTTTCTGTCATCACCAATATTGATTTTGACCATATGAAGCATCTTGGCGATACCAAAGAGAAAATTGCTCTTGAAAAAGCAGGGATCATTAAGAAAAATGTGCCGCTGGTTACTGCGGAGAAAGACGAAAACATTATAGGAATCTTCAGGAACAAAGCAGAGAGAATTTTTGTTCTTAAGGAAGATCTCTATGTAATTCCAGGAGCGAAAAGCATTGATTTCCAGTCCTTTGCTGTTTCAGGACGCGTGAATGGGGTATTTACGACCTCTTTGTTAGGTGACCATCAGATAGACAACGCCTGCACAGCCTTGCTTGCTGCTCAAGTATTACGGGAGAATGGTTTGCAGATTACGGATAAAGCACTGCATGACGGTTTGATAGCGGCGCACTGGCCTGGTCGCCTGCAGGTTATTTCTAAAACCCCATTACTTATTCTGGATGGAGCGCACAATGTTGCTGGCATGAACAGGCTGAAACAGTTTATCCAGCCTCTCCAGAAAAAGAAAGTGCTGGTTCTGGCTCTTGCGAAGGATAAAGATACGAAAGAGATAGTAAAATTAATCGCGCCGCTATTTACAACAGTAATTATCGCGCAGGGGAATTTCAAGCCTCAGGATACGGCAGTTCTGGCAGCAGAAGCGCGAAAATATGTCCATGATGTGAAAGAGCTGCCAGATGTGGAAGAAGCGTTGCACACAGCTTTATCAGCAGTTAAGGATGATGAATTAATTCTGGTAACTGGGTCTTTGTACATGCTTGGAGATGCATTGTCAGTTCTAGAAAAGAGTGCCAAGATACGAGACAAGCTTGGTCAAGCCGGGATAGAACAAATTCAACAGCAATATTAACAGGAAGAAGATGCTGATCTGATGGTATCTCCGTTCACCTTTCTCCGCTCCTTTCAACTTGTGGAGGAACACTTGGGCCATCCTACCTCCATCGACGATAGGAAGAGGAAGAAGGTTAAACAGGCCGATGCCGACACTGAGCAGGAAAATCCAGCGTAAAAAGCCAGGAGTTCCCCCTTCCAGTCCATTAAGCCACTCAAAGACTTTATAGATGACTTTTCCGATTCCAGCTTTGAACGGCTCTTTCACCGCAACTTTATTTTTAATTGCCTGAATTCCCAAGAATGGAGTTTTCGGTTTATCTGGATTTTCAGCCAGCGCGATACTGTAGTCTTTATTGTCGGTGTTGATAGTGATAGTTTCTCCAGGACGATAAAACATTAACTCAGCGCTAAATTCCTGAAAATTGCGTACCTTTTGATCGTTTATCCCTGTAATTATGGTTCCAGGCTGAATTCCTGCTTCTGCAAAGGGATAAACTCCTCCTTTGGTTTCTCCAACATAGTCATCAAATGTAAATCCAGTTGGCTCTACCATCATTCCCTGCAATGGTGCAAACACGAAGCTGAGCAGCAGGAAGGCAAGGACTGAAAGGACAATATTGGAAAATGATCCGGCTGCCAAAACAGAGTACTGCACGATATCTTTTTCTTTTCGCAATTTCTCTTCATTCGGCTCCACAAATGCTCCCAAGATGGGGCCAAAAAAGACAATTCCTGTATTTTTGACTTCGATGTTATGTGCCCTGGCAACAATGCCATGGGAAAATTCATGGACTAAAGCAATGACAAAGATGGAAATAATCCAGTCCCAAAAGGTTAAAATGCCAAAGCCGGGGATAGCAATTCCGGGAAGGACTAACGACACGCCATTTGCAACTGCTGGCTGCGTTATCAGGCTGTATAAGTTTTTGACAAGGATGTAGGAGATGAATATCAGCCCTACAAATCCTGTACCCATACCGATGTAGCCGAACAAAATAACCCATTCCCTGAATTTACGGGCATATTTGTCCATCCAGCGTAACCCTAACTTCATCCGGTACAGGAAAATGACCTTTGCCTGGCGCTGAATGTTTTTTCGTTTAAGGTACAGGAAGAGGATAACGGCAAGGTAGAATAGGATAACAAACTTGTACTTGATAATAAAGTCCAAAACCATTGATAAAAAGAAAATAGCAGGGTTTTTATATGTTTGGGTTAGTAAGAGGAATGTTTATTTCTTCCTCTTCGGCCTCAGCTTTTTAGAAGAACAATTTCTGCACTTGGCCTTTCCTTGGCTTACTTTCAGGCTGGGAACGCGGATCTTGGCCTTGCAGGCTCTGCAGACAAAGATATTCTTCATGTTCCGGTTGATCGCTTCTTCGAATTTTGTAGCCATAATATCACTTCATGATCTTACTTAACTTGCTTCATCACGTTTGTTCCCATGATGATCCAGTATAACACTTCCACGCCTTCTTTCACTTCCCCTTGCAATTCTTCAGGGATTTCCATGTCAAAGGTTTCAAAACTGTCCATGTCCATGACACTGGCCTTATTCCCGGAAACTGATAATACTTGAGCGCTTTTCTTTTCGATGATAGGCGCTTCGACCTTATCATGCCCAGGCATGACCAATTGCCGCTTCTTTCCGTCTAATAAGCCAACTGCAGTCAGGTTTACTTTGGCGTGGCCGTGCTTTCCAGGCCTGGATGTTGCTGTATCTGTAATTTTACAGGGAGCTTCATCGATAATAATTGTATCCCCCTTCTTAAGGGTTCCAACACTGACTAGTTTCTTTTCATACATAGGTCTCGCCATTAAAAAATTGGGGGTTATTTTTAAATGTATCGATTAGATTAAGGTGCCTATATCCTTTCAGAAAAAGGTCCAAAAACTTTGTTTCCTTGGCCCTGCATACTTCTTCTTCCGAATAATACTTTCAATTTCCTTCTCAATCAGTTCCTGGTTAGGATATCGCCGTTCGTCTTCGCGAAAGGCAGAGGTGTGGAAAGAGCTTCTTCCTTCCTTATGTTTGAACTTATGATACTTGTGCAGCATTTCATGGTACATCAAGTAGTCCAGAATCTCCTGCCTGGCGTCGGCGAAAAGAGTGGAAACAGTAATGGTGTCAGTATGGAAGTTATAACTTGCCAACTTACGGAATGAGGCAGTTCCCCAGGTTAAATTTGGTCTTTCTACAGAATCAGATAACAATTGCCAGTTAACCCGATCAAACGAGTCTTCTAATTGAGGATCAGATTTTGTTTTTGGTGTCAGGAGCGGAATATTTTTGATAAAATTGTTATATAGTTCGATGTTAGGAGTATGATGCCTGGTCTTGAACATTTTTATCAGAAGGTGCTGGATCAAGCCGATCTTGATTTCTGTATCAATATCCTTCCACTGCAGGTTTAAGTTGATCTTGATGTTGTTTCTGGTATAATGGATGTTAGCATTGAAATTGCTTAGCCTGCGGTTATATCCTAGCTCGGCTTGGTAAAGGAATTCCCTGCCCGGAAAAAGTCTTTGGAACGACTCCTGAATGAGGTCCATAATGAGATTATGCCTGGGAATTTTATAAGAGTTTCTTAGTTTATTTCTTACCTTTTGAGTTTTAGCTTTTCAGAATTCTCACAATCCCATGATTAGCATCCACTTCTACTAAATTCCCATCTTTCAGCGTCTTGGTGGCAATTCGTGTTCCAACAATGCAGGGCACTCCTAACTCGCGGGCAACGATGGCTGCATGACAGGTCAAGCCGCCTTCATCGGTGACAAAACCAGCAGCTTTTTCCATGGCTATTACATAATCAGGCCTGGTCATGACTGCAACTAAAATATCTCCTTTCTGGACTTTTCCCAGTTGTTCCACGCTTTCTACTATCTTTACAGTCCCTGTCGCTTTTCCCAGCGAGACGCTCATGCCTCGTATTTCCTTGTCAATGTGTTCCTTCTTCTCCTTCCCTTCTAGGATTTCTTGTATGATCTTCTCATCCGTGCAGATGTCAAACGTATCTAGAGTCCAGACCAGGAAGCATCCTTCGAATCTTTCCTGAAGCTTTTTTCTGTCAATTTTTTCTGCAATAAGATCTTCTATTTCTGTAGGCATGGCATATTTCAGCTCCTGCAAAGAGTATTTTGTCCTTCTTGCTATCTCTTCTAACAACATAGTGAAGTAATGTGTGGCCCAAAATGTTCCTTTCTTCCGTTCATCCTGCCAGTAGCTGAATTTGTCTGTGATATCCAGGGGTATTACAATTTCTTTGGATAATCCCAGTTTGCTGATCAACTTCCTCTTTTTGGATTCATTTCTCCTGACCAGTCCCTGCAGCTCTTTTATTTTCTGATCGACATTTACAGTTTTATATCTTTTTAACCGCGAGGTAAAATATTTCAGATCCAATATCCTGTCGTTCACATAATTATTGTGGATCCAGAAAAATTCTTTCTGGTGCTGTTTCAATAGTTTTTCTTTATCTTCTGGTCTGAATGCTATTTTCTTGATGAGCTTCAGAAAAGCCAGTTCCTCTTGCTGCAGGAATGACATAAACGTCGGAGAGGTAAGACTCTCGAAATATTCCACAAAATGGTCTAGCAATCCCTGCTTTTCCAGAAACAACTCTACTTTTTGTGCAATAGTGGTATCCGTTGATAATGCAAAGCCATCTATTAAGGGAGAGGGATTTAATTTTTTAGTGTAGATCTCTGCTAATCCTTGATAGACATCAACTAATTCTCTCTTGGACAGCTTTTTCAGGTCAACTGTTTTCAGATCCAAACATTTCTGGTAGAACTTTTCTTCCCATGGTTTGAATTCAGCGATCATCTCGTCTGCTATTTTGTGGTTTTGTTTTGCAAGATTCATGATTTTATCGGCCGTGTATTCCAGCTCGATGAAGGGATGATACCAATCGGCCGTGTTTTTTGAAAAATAGGCGCAAGTGATCCGCTGTCCAAAAGGATATCGGCTATGATTGGCATCAGAACCATGAGCATCACCGACAAAGAACATGAAATGCGGGCAGGCATCAAAGCGCTGCCTGTAGAAGGTGAAGCCTTTCAGCAGCGGTAGTTTATTTTTGATGAGGTTTTTGTCCTGTTTCATACTTTTTATGAGCTCTTTATGCGGTTTGTTTCCGTTTCAAGACAAGTTCCTTTATAAGAATTACTTCTAGAAATCTTTTTATAATCTGGCCGGCCATTGATTACTGATGATAAAAACAATTGACGATTTCTATGCTCTTTCACAAGGGCATGTCCAGGCGTTTAACCAGTTTGCTCAACGACATGGCTTGGAAGGTTTAGCTCAAGCTGACCATATCTGCTATAAATGCGATTCTGCAGCTTCATTTGAAGCTCTGCGAGATCTTTTTGAGCAGAACAGCGATTATATCTACCAATCAATCATTTCCAAGCGTAGAATCAGTATCATCAAATTAAAACAAGGGATTGAAACTGTCTTAGGGACAATTTACTTTCTGGAACTTTCTGACCAGAAGCCAGACCAATCTCAGGTAGATGGCTTTGATCATATTGAAGTATACGGAGTTGCTATTTCGTATGACGATCTTGTGGCAACACTTGCCAAGTCAGAGAAGGTCATTAAAGTGGAACGGCCGCATCATACTACGCACGATGTTGAGATCAAGGATGGCTTTCTCTTCCGCTGCACGCAAGAACCGCTAGTTGAGAAGATTAAACGCGATGAGATGAAGTGATGGTAGTAAAGAGGTTAGAATGAAAAGAGATGTAGCGGTAATAATCCTTTATGACAGTAAGAAAAGAATCTTACTTCAATCTAAAAAAGAAAACCAGTGGCAATATTTTGGAGGAGGAATACAGAACGGTGAATCTCCTGAGAACGCCGTAAAGAGAGAGGCAATTGAAGAACTAGGTTATAACTTAAGAGACTCTAAACTTATTGCTAAAATACCGATGCGTGGGCGATACGAAGGCCATATGGATGTGTTTGTTGAGAAATACGATGGTTCTAAAATTAATTTAATGGAAGGAAAAAAACTGAGATGGTTTGACCAGAAGCAAACAGATAAATTAAATATGAGTGAGCACGACAAAGAGGCATTGAAGAGGTTCTTTGACCACGTGGGGTGATTTTAGTTCCCCCAAGATTAACTTTGTTCTATCTCATACCTAAGTATAGCAGCAATTTTACCCAGTTCTTTCAGCTGTACCCCTTCCCGTGTTTCAGTAGAAATTATTTTAACCACCGAGCCGCCTTTCTGGGCTCGCTCTTCCAGTTCAAAGATCTTGTCTTCTTCCAGGCTTTCTGACAGAAATAATACCGAGACTGCATTCATCTCCAAAGCCTTAAGCGTTTCCCGTTCTCCATAGGTCACTTTTTTTGGATTTTCCCGGAATTCGTTGAAGAACTCCTGCACGGCTTTCTTTTCGATGGCAACCTCCTCTTCTGCCAGCAAATCTTCCGATTTATCGAGCAGTTCCTGCAGCCCGAATTCTTCGGTATAAGAAAGGTCTTTGGTGCCGATGATTTTTTTCTGTATGTCTCCGGTGATATACTCCTTGTTTAAGAAATCATTTACTGTCGTTCCGGGACCGCCGATGATGATTCCTTTAAGGTTATTGCCTAAGGGTAGAAACTGGTTTTTCATATATTCAGCGATCTTCTTGAAATGCTCTTTATAGGCGCCTTCACGAAGGCGGGCGAAACGTTGAGCGCTCTGCCCTCCTGCACGATGCTTCCCTGGAACTTCAGAATGTGTTTTTTGTAGAGGAACAATAGTTTTTCCTTTCAGCAAGGCAAGGTTTGCATCCCGTCTGTCCAAGACAACTAAGCCATAAACATTATGTTCCACAATCATCTCTTCCAGGATGTCGGTTACAAACATCTTATCGCAACGGTAGATCCTGATGTTCAGAGGGACGGGTGGTTCGATGCTCCACACCCGCAGATCCTGTTTTCCTTCGCCTGCCGCAACATTCCCGGAGAAGACGGCCAGGCCTTTTTCAGGTGTTCTAGCGTAATTCCGCAGATGCTGGATCATTTTTTCCAAGGCGCTCTGCACGTTCTTTCTCGTTCCAGCTGACTTGATGTTTGCTGCGGTTCCCTGTTCTTCTGCCAGATGCTGTATAATTTTTACAATATCATATCCACGTGGAATATAAACGGTCACAAACTCCGTGTGTGGAGCCTTGTGGCTCTTTAACTCGTTAATTATTTTCCGTAAGTGCAATCTCTCTATCGCGGATAAGGCCATGACTACAACATGTGCTCGCCGATTTATAAAGATTTAGGGAATAAAGGTTTGTGCCGATCGGGAACCTCACTCTTGCAGATGCAGAGAATGTTGTATCATCCTTATAGTTTTTTTTTCATCAAGTTTTTTTGCCGTATCAATGACCAGTATATTATGTCCTTTCTCTTCTGCCTCAACCAGACAGATCTGGAATATCTCTGCATCTACGTTCTCCCTGACTTTTGCTGCAGAATATTTTCTGTTCTCCAGCCGGCGTTTCAATTTTTTTAAGTCGGAACAGACCAGCACGATGCAGAGGTCAATCCATTTTTTGGGCAGTATATGGCTGATATGGGAGTCGATAACCAGCTTGTCGTGCGCTTTCATTTTCGTCTGGACGAGCTTCTTGAATCTTTTCAAATCAACGTCATAACACTTCTTGGCGTGATTGTACTCGGTGGAAATGTCTTTGCAATACTGATGCAGGTCAAGGCGGGCGAAGCCTAGCTTTTTTTGCAGCAGTTTTGCCAGTGTTGATTTACCTGTACCTGGAGTCCCAGAAATAGAAATAACAATCTTAGACATTGTTTCTTTGCGCTTTCTGCTGGTGGATGTGGTCTTTGTGATAGTGTTTGCTGAATCCTTCCAGGAAGTGCCGGTGCATCAGATAGTTTATGACCAATATTCCCGCAAATAAGGCCAGCGCATATCCTGCCAGGAGCGCTATGTCTGCCCATACTGAACTGAAAGGCGCCTTGAAGATAAAGAGTTCCCTGACGACTTTTTCGGTGATGACAAAGGGGTTAAAGGTAGTGACTCTCCGCAAATTAGCAGAGATGCTTTCCAAGGGCAGGATCAGACCGGAGACAAAGAGGAGGAAACTTCCCAAGGAAATTGAAGCCAGCGTTCCTGTTTCTTCCGATTTGAAAGCATAACCGATAGCCATGCCCAGGAAGGTAAAGACTGCTGATGATACTAGCAGCGTAAAAGCAATAGGCATGATCAAGGGAAGACCGCTCTTCAGAAAGAACAACGATACTCCGAGGATGACGGCTAGCTGTATAAGTGTTATTACCGTATTTGTCAGATAGGTGGCGATGACAAAGGTTCCCTTACGGAGAGGAAGGAAATAGTTGCGGAAGAAGGCTGGGCTGTTTTTTTCCATCATCACTAGTGTTGTTCCCAATAGAAGTGATGAGAACATGATGACCAGAACTAATAATCCTGGAAAGGAGTAATTAAGATAGGAGCTTTCCTGCCCGACCCGTTCGACTTTTGTCACCAAGGGAGCGGCAACAATGTCTGCTTCGGTAACTTTCTGTGCCTCCAGGGCTGACTTCATCTCATCTAAACTAGTTTGCACCGTAGCCATAGCCGTGACGCTTTCCCGTATTTGTGTAGCTGTAGATTCCAGTGATGAGGTGCTGCTGCTTAGAGCTTCAGATGCGGATGCCAGCTTGCTCTGGGCCTGAATCAAGTCGTGCTGGAGCGATTCAACAAGGACAGAAATTTCGCCGAATCCACTACTGTTCCCTTCCAGCAGCGAGGAAACGTCATCAAGGCTGTCTTGGGCTTCATCCAGGGAGCTTAAAATAGAGTCCTTCCCTTCTTCTAGGGTAGCACCCTCAATCCCAGCACGAGCGTTGGCCAGGTCGTTCTTGCTCTGCTTAACTTTGGAAACTATTCCGCTTTTGACCGTTTCGACAACACTATTATCATAGACAATTAATGGCACCTTGAGGTCGATGCTTTCGATAGTGCCTTTCACTGCTTCTGCTGAATTTGACGCTGCGGTAGTCTGCTCCTTAACTGAATTCAGCTGGGCGCTGCTTTCTGCGGTCCTCGTTTTTGCGTAGCTCAGCTTGCTGAGGATGTTGCCGGCAATCTCTTTGGAAAGTTCCTGCGATTTCAAATCAAACTTATTGCCAAGTGTATCCTGGATCATCCAGACTAGGTTGATTTTGCTTGGGTCAATGTAAAATGTAATTTCTTTCTGCTGATTATCTTCAACATTAAGGGATGAGGGAACAGAAATGCAGGTGTGGACAAACCCTTGCTTGATATCGCTGACGCACTCTTCCAGTGAAGTATCATATTTGACGATCTTAAATTCCTGCTCCTGAAGCAGCATCATGAAGGAAGTGACATCTTCCGTGAAGGAATCTGAATAGATACCGATGTTCAATCCATATTTAGATGAGGTATTATAAGAAAGCCCAAGGACCAGTATGATCAGCAGCGGCGCGAAAAAAATGACTAAGGCAGAGCTCTTAGAGCGGATCAGCAGTTTCAGGTTCTTTTTTGTGAGCAGCCACAGCGATTTCATGTTTATTGTTCCAGTTTAGTCATTTTTGTTCTAATGTAACTTGTTCAGTAATCTGTTCGAAGATATCTCCCAAGGAAGGCCTGCGGATATCCATATCATACAGATCTTCCTCTTCAATCACTTTCAAGAGGCTGTTAATGGTTTGGGCAGGGTTTTGAGGATAGATGACGATATGGTGTCCTTTATCAACTATCTTCGTAAAGGGAAGCGTCTTGAGATAGGACATGATCTTGTCTCTTTTATCAGACACGTTTAAGTTGATGGTGAAATGCTCCTTCAGGAAGGGTTTTCTGATTTCAGCGATAAGTCCGCAATCGCGTACTCTGGCATCATGCACTATGAAAATCTTATTGCAGACTTTCTCCAGAAGCGGCAGGTTATGTGAGGCAATGACTAAGGTCACGCCCTGCTTGTTCACTTCCTTGAGGAAGCTCATGATTTCCCGCTGTAAGATAGGGTCAAGGTCATCAGTAGGCTCGTCTAGGACAAGCAGCTTCGGCTTATGGACCAGGCTGCAGGAAATATCCAGGCGCTTCTGCATTCCTCCAGAGAGGTGCTGGGCCAGCTTGTTGTGATGGGCTTGTAGTTCTGTCGCCTGCAGCAGACTTTTAATATTATTTACAACCGTCTCCCGCTTGACTCCGTATAGCTGGCCGAAATGGAGCAAGTTCTCGGCTACAGTCAGCTTTGGATAAAAAGAATTATGCTGCGGCGCAAAGCCGATCATGTCCTTGATCTTGTGCAGGTTTTTGTGCAGGTTGACCGGCCCCTGTGTTGCGTTAAAAGACTGGAGGATTTTTCCGGAAGTTGGCCGCATGAATCCGGTAAGGAGGTTTAGCAGGGTGGTTTTCCCGCTTCCTGATTTGCCGATCACTCCGATAATATCTCCTTCTTCGATGGAGAGGGTCACATCTTCGAGAATTGTATTCTTGCCAAACTTCTTTCCAACCTCTTTTAGCTCGATGAGTTTCAAACTATCACCTTCTCCTCTACATCCTGGTATAATTATAGTAGAACAATATATAAATGTTATGTGGAGATTGGTAGAGTAAATTAATGTGTTATCTCGAAACTGGTTTGCATCACGAAACTACTTCTCTTTACGCTCATTGTGAGAGCGCCATTTGTGGTGGTGCGACGGGCAAAACACAGTTTTGCCCTATGTGACAGCCCGAAGGGCGCGTCCCCAGTCACATCGCACGCCACCATGGCGCACGACGAGGGAGGGGTTGCTCCTAACGGAAAGCCTACGACTTTCCGGAAGGTTCCGAAAACCGTTGGTTTTCGTTACCATCCGGGAAACCCGAGTAGGGCAAAATGGAGCAAGGCGAAATTTTGACCGTCGTGCTGCCGTGATGGTGGCGTCGTAAAGCTGAAATAAAAAATCGGAAGTAAAAACGTGATAGTACAGGTAGAGTAAATTAACATAATCTTTATATACAACTGGTGGAGCTGGAACTGGATGCTTCAGAAGATCAAACATGTTTACGAGACTAAATATAAGCTCTTGATGATCATCCCCCTTTTGCTCTTAATTTTATCCTTGGTGCAGATCGGCGTACAGTATGCTACTACTGGTGACTTTGTAAATAAAGGAATTTCGCTGAAAGGCGGCTCAACCATCACCATCACAAAAGACCTTTCCATTTCTCCTCTCGAAGTGGAACAATCATTGCAGCAACAATTTCCCTCTGCTGGTATAACTGTGCGCACTTTCAGTTCTGCTGGAAGGGTAACGGGCATCGCTATTGATTCAGCGCTACAAGATAGTGCAGAGATTAGTACTCTAACCAAGGCTCTTTCAGAACAGTTCATGCTAGAGAAAACAGATTACAGTATAGAGGTGGTTGGTTCTTCGTTAGGAACTAATTTTTTCAAGCAGATGGTCATCGCCTTAGTATTTTCTTTTTTGCTGATGGGAGTAATGGTTATACTTTATTTCCGGGTTTTTATAACCAGCTTGATGGTCATTCTTGCGGCCTTTTGCGATATCGTGATAACGCTGGCAGTTTTTAATCTGACCGGCATGAAGTTACATCCTGCCGGCATTGCAGCTTTGCTGATGATGATAGGTTATTCAGTGGATGGAGAAGTAATCATCTCTTCCCGTCTGATCAAACGCCAGGATGGGACTGAATTAGAGAGGATTTATGGCGCTTTGAGAACAGGCTGGACCATGACCCAGACTACCTTGATGGCAGTTATCGTCGCTTTAATCTTTGTACAAAGCGAAATTGTCAAACAGATCATGCTCATCTTATTGATCGGCCTGATTGTCGATATCATCGTAACCTGGATCCAAAACGTCGGTATCCTGCGCTGGCATTTAGAACGAAAACGGGCTAAACATCTGAAACAATGAACAAAATCAAACAAATTTTTATGAACTGGAGAGTGATCCTGTTACTGATCTTTCTCCTCTTTTCCTATTTTTCCATCAATGGCGGTTTTTTTCCGCAGTTTTGGAATGACGGTGTAGCGATACGAAGCGTGGGAGTAAATTCTACCGCTTCCAGAGCAGGAATAGAGAATCCTTCTCCCGCGTCAACTCCCCTGGAGAAAGAGCGGATTCTTTCCCTCAATGGAGAAACAATCCATTCGGTCGAAGATTATTACTCCTTCGCCGAACACCTCAAAGCTAACAGAACAGTCACACTGGAAACAAATGAAAATATTTACAGTCTCCGCACTGCAAAGGATGAGAATGGTGCTGTTGATCTGGGCTTGAAGGTGTATGCTGCTCCTACTTCCAATCTACGGAAAGGCTTAGACCTGGAAGGTGGAACCAGGGTTCTTCTCACGCCGGCAGAGCCGATCTCTGACGAGGATTTAGAAAGCACTATAGGCAATTTGCGTGAACGGCTTAACGTCTATGGCCTGAGCGACATCGTGGTGCGGGCAGCTTCAGACCTTTCCGGCACGGATTTCATTCTCATCGAAATTGCCGGCGTCACGGAGGACGAAATTAAAGAACTCTTAGCCAAGCAGGGAAAATTTGAAGCCAAGGTCGGCAACGAAACAGTTTTCTTTGGGGGAGAGAAAGATGTTACTTATGTCTGCAGGAGTGCAGATTGTTCAGGTATCGACCCACAAGTTGGATGCTCAACTCATTCCGAAGGCGCAGCCTGCGGCTTCTTTTTTTCTATCACCCTCAGCCCAGAAGCAGCGGAGCGCCAGGCCCAGGTAACGAATCAATTGACGGTAACCTCAGAACAGGGAGGAGACTATCTCAGTGAAGATCTAGTGCTATTCCTTGACGATGTGGAAGTGGACCGGCTGCGGATAGGAGCAAGCCTTAAAGGCAGCGCCACCACTAGTGTTCAAATCTCTGGTGCAGGAATAGGACCAACGCAGGAGCAGGCTTTGACAGCAGCATTACAGAATATGAAAAAGCTGCAGACGATCATGATTACAGGAAGCCTTCCGGTCAAGCTGGACATTGTCAAGCTGGATACTATTTCTCCTTCCTTGGGAAAGGTCTTTCTGCGCAATGTGATGCTGGTCGGCCTGTTAGCTCTGACTGCGGTATCGGGTGTAGTACTGGTACGTTATAGAAAGATTGTGGTTATCTTCCCCATGGTGTTAGTGATGCTCAGCGAATTGGTATTGATCATGGGTTTTGCCGCCTTAGTAGGATGGAATCTGGATTTGGCTTCCATAGCTGGATTGATCGTCGTAGTAGGTACAGGCATGAATCATTTCATCATCATCACTGATGAAACGTTGCGGAAAGAAGCAGTGACTCTGGATTGGAAGAGTAGGATTAAGAACGCTTTGTTTATCATCATGGGCGCGTACGTGATCAATTTAGGTAGTTTAATCCCTTTATTTTGGGCAGGGGCAGGATTGCTGAAAGGATTTGCGCTTACAACCATTATCGGAATGTCGGTTGGCGTCTTAATTGCCAGGCCGGCCTATGCGGCGATAATTGAGATATTGTTGAAGGAGTAGGCGGCTTATATTTATAGAAAATTTTCCGGTTTGACCATCCGTGTTGCTGAAGGAATTCCAAGTTGTGTGAACACTGCCTTGACTTCGCCGCGGGTGTAAAATCGCCACTTTTCCGATCCTTGTTCAAATATTCTTTTCCATTCTGGTGTCAGCAATTCTGAAATATCTATCTCCGGGGGAGTGTAATGGATGGCAGTGTGAGTAATAAAGGGATAGTATAACTGTTTTCGTTTATCATTAAACTCAACCCCATAGGTTCTGTTGAGATACTCTTTCTTTACCTTTAGCAGCCCTGCTACTTGTTTCTTTTGCCTTTCTAGGTTCTCTCGCTCGTCCTTTGGGAGTATCTTACCCCGTGTCGTAGCAGCAAAAAGGTTTATATTAGCGATGTCTTCTTGCATTTCTTCGTACGTTCTCGGCACTGCATGTTGGTATCGTCTGAGCAGATCAATGAGTTTTATTGTAGCATGAGGGTCGGTGAGAAGTGCTTGGTCAACTTCCCCTTTCTGAAGGGCTTGTTGAAAAGACGTGTATTCTCGCTGCAGTAATCTTGTCATTTCTAGATATGACAAGTTGGTAGCTTTTTGTACTACCTCAACATTTGGCCTAAGTGTGGTGTCAATAACTATCCTATCCTCCAGCACACTTTCAGCAAGACAAAATACGCCTAGGCCTAGCATTACAGCTGCTTCTTGGAGGTGGTCTGGCAGTACCCTTGAAAATGATGGATTTCCCCATCCACTATTTAAGTGATCAGTAACAATATTCACATCTTGGCTCTGAAATTTACGTTGGAAATATTTCTCCATTCCTTGCGCGAAAGTATTGAAAAGGAGATACCTTGCATCAATCACCTCATTCATATCAACTAAATCAACAGCAAAATCAGTCGCAATCCCTTTAGAAAGGTGTGGATCAGGCGCTTCCTTGTCAGAGCTTCCTTTGTGAGCAGACAGGTGAGTAATTTTCGTAACTCTGGCTGCGTCATGGGTATCGTCAATCTCTTCCATGAAATAGCTGACAACCAGCTCGATCTCAGCCGTAAATTTATTTCTGGGATCTTTCTGTGGACGTTGAGGGCTTCCTTCTTTCTCTCCACGGCGCTTGGCAAGATGGCTCATGATGGTTCTTCGCGCGCCGGTGTATAAATGGTAATCAGCATGGAAACCGGTAGCTTGGTCTTTGCTTTGGTAGATACCGTCAAATAGCGGATTGATAGGTGTTAGTCGCTGGAAATTCTCCCAATCTGCAGGAGCCAGTGTTTCTCCGGTCAGCCAGTCCCTGACTGCGCTTTTGGTCACGGTAACTTCAGGAGCGATGTGCTGGGCCAGTTGAGTGTATTCTTCATCGGAAAGATCATTTCCTGCCCTTAACTTCTCTTCCAAGGACAAGTCGTGCACTGCTAATCCTTCCAGCAACAATGTTCGGAGCAAAGGAACATAACGTCCATCTGCGCCCTGCCGATGAATTCCATCCCTAGCCAGTTTATAGCGCATACTCTGCTCCAGCACCGGCTCAATTTCTTCTAGTGTCTTGGAGATGCCTTCATTTCGTACGACAACAACATCTCCTACATTAAGGTCCCTTCCTTTTTTTCGCACGTATTCCGGGCCTATTTTTACATAAACCCAGCTGTCCTGGCCTACCATACTATTCAGGAGGGTAGTTTCTACCAGCAAGTTTAATGACATGGAACAAAATGGTTAGGCTTGACTTATAAACTTTTCTAAAATTTACAACTATGAAGTAACAACTATCCTCTCCGTTCCTGAATTGATAAGCGCAGCCTATCGAGAAGGTAGGGAAGGATAAAGGCCAGGGCAAAAGTAGCAGCCGTCAGCCAGGGATTGTGGTGTTCAATCGGAACTTGCAGCCGGTCCACAAACCTATTGGAGATGATGACCATGCCAATCATATTTGCCAATGCGAGAAGAGGAACGATAATTCCGGCCATAATATGATGCTTTCGTTCTAAATGACCGATATCTGTGATCAGGAAATTGTAGAGGAAGCCGACTGTTCCGGCAAGAACGATAATGATGCTATACAAAAATAAGCGATCAAAAGCGATCAGAAACGGAATAAGTATCACCGATACAAGGAGGTTGGCAAAAACAATCACCACTAAGGCGCTCCAAAAGACGATCTTGGAGAAAAAGACATCTTGCTGATTAGCCCTCTCCAGCGTCTCTTCCGCTTTTTTTATTTCCTTTTCCTGCCAGCCTTTGGCAAGAAGTTCTTCTTTTCTTTGGAGTTTCATTTTTATTATCTTTCGGTTTCTTCTACTTTTTGTGGTAGTCCAAAGCCAGATGCCTCGCCACGTTCGTAAACTGTTTTGCTGAGCTTGATCGAGGATAAAGATAGTTAAGCGGTATTTTCCTGTGGGCTGCTTTCCTGATCTTCCTGCATTCGCCTATTTTAGCTAAGATCTGGTAGCCAAGAAGCTGTTCCACCTCAGCTGAGGATAATTCATGCCTGCCTTTGTTAGTTCTGTTGAGGATAATTCCGGAGATAATGTTGTCGTTCTCCTTGGCCATCTGGATGGTTTTCAATGCATCGATAACTGAGCTCATGGTCGGGTTGACTACAATCAGCGCTTCGTCAGTATGTTTAAGAATCTGCTGCACATCTTGCCCAAGGCCGCTGGGAGCATCGATAAGCACATAACTAGCCGTATCATCAAGACGTTCAAAGATTTTGTGCATTTTCTGGAGGTCGGTGTTCTTGAATTCGATATACGACGGGGAGCAGGGAATTATCGAAAGGCCTGATTCGTGCAAGTAGGTAATCTCGGTGAGGCTTTTTTCCCGGCGCAGGAATTTGTTCAGCGTCCCTTCGGGATTGATAAAGCCGAGGCTGATAGCCAGATTCGGCGTGGCGATATTGCCGTCAACAAGGACCACTTCTTTTCCGAGATTGTGCAAGGCCTGGCCTACATTAAGCGTGCTTGTGGTCTTGCCAACTCCTCCTTTCCCAGAAACGAGTGCAATAAATTTGGTCATCTACTCCAGCCTCTTTTGTCCTTTGTTAAAGGAGAAGGATTATTTAAATCTGACTATTCCACTGGTGTATTCACCAGTGGTTAAGAAGCGGAGAAAGCTTCATTGGAATAGTCAGGGTCCGAACGAACGACCCGAGGCGTAGCCGAGCATGCCCTCGGTCTATTGACCGAGGGTGGTCGTGATTGATTGACTATTCTGTTGCGGCCGCGTAATCCATAAACTATTTATAATCATTCTCTTTTTCTAATTATATGAACATGAATCGGCGTGATTTTTTGACAGGTATAAGTGTAGTAGGTGTTCCAGCGATTCTTCTTCCGGGCGTAGTGTTGGATGCAGTCGAGGGAAGCGAAGACCCATCTTTATGTTTAGCAGCAAAAGCAAGGAAGCTTGTGGACTATGTTGTTACTCAGAAGGATCATCCACGAGTGCGCGATTATAGTCATAATCCAGATCCAAGAACTACATTAGTTCAAATAGATGAAGGAGAATTTACATACACAATTTCAATTTCAAAGTCAATTTCAAAGAAACCTTATGACCGGCTTTCTATTCGTTTTGAGCAAATTGAAAATCGGCCTTTTGGATCCTCAGCATTAGTTGACGAAAATCTTGACGGGATCTTGGAGCACGGGTTTATTGGAAGAGGCGTGTCTTCGTTATTACCTCCGGAAATTCAACGCTTAAACAGATTTGCTGATACAGAATATTCGGATATCGCTGTTATGCATGTACCACCAACAGACTTATCCAAACCTAATTGGGGCACAGAGCTTTTTCAAAAACTATACGAGCACACTCTTGACACGCTGATAGGAGTTTATGAGAAACAACCCTGATTCTTAATCTTCTTCCTTTAACCCTTCCACCAGTTGTCGTGCATAATACAAGAACCGATGGATGAATTTCTCGCAGTTTACCAGCGTGTCGATTTCTATCTCTATAGTGCTGTTCTCGAGATCAACGATGAACGTGACATGCCTCCTGAATTCCTGCCGTTTCTGGTAGGGAGATTTGAGGGTATTTCTCAGGAAGAAATAGAAGGCAAGATTCTTTTGCATCATCTTGTCTTCGGGATATAATTCGGCGAGTTTCCTAGCCTTCAAGGCCGGGCTTTTGGGCATCTCATCAAGCAGTCTGTCTTCCTTTGCTTTTATAAGGAAGGCTTCAACGATAAAATCGTAGGTGCTGATCATCCGATGCAGCGCATTCAAGATGACATCTACAGTGCGTGTGTATTTCAGGCTGACGTAGATGATATGTTCCAGCCGTTTTAACTCTTCCCGGGCTTCCAGTAGATCTTCATTCATGTTTTTTTTTTGCGGAAGTGGGTGTAAAACCATCCAGCTTTTTATTGTTTTCTGTTTGCAGGCTCCATAGACTTTAGAAAGTCGCGTGCTTGCTCTATAAAACTGGCAAGTTCCTGTGCCGAGAGGACTTCCATAGCGTACTCATCCGTGCAGATGACTTGCTTACTGCCTCTGGTAAAGACGACTGAGCTATCCTTGTGGGCAGAACTTATCTCGTTTACCCTTCGTATGAGCTCAATAGAATTTTTCCCAATTCCGTATTTTGTCTGCAGGAAGTGAAGTTTCCCATTCAGGCTTTGCGGGACTGCCGGCTCCTGTTGGAGAATTGCCTGCATGGCATAATCCAAGGCCGCGCTGAGGTTGTAGAGTATGCCAATCAATAGTTTGGGATCCTTGACCAGCGGGAAGGTCACCTGCAAGAGGTGTTCTGCAGCCTTTAATTGCTGGAAGGCTTTATCTTGTATTATCATTATTCAGTTTTAGAAAGACTATTCATTTTTTAAATTTAAAATCGCTTCAGCCAGATCGCCTTCGGCATCTTCAAGTGCTTTCTTTGCTGCTAATTTACTTGCGCCAGTCTGAGCCATCACAGTTTGAAGGTCATCTTCAGTGATGTCAGGTTCAGAGGAAGCTGCTTCTTCATGGACATCACCGGAAATCTGGAAATTTTCCTGGCCCATCATGTTGACTTTAGCTACAGAAGGATTGGTAATGATGATGTTCTTGTCTTTTGTCTTGATGATGACTTCGGTAGCCGGAATCTCGACCTGCTGGATGCCCAGCTGTCTCATCATCTGCTGCATCTTTCTGGGGTTCATTCCAGGGATCATTGCAGGATTCTTCCCCCGAAGTAATGCAGAAGGATAACGATGATCATGACGCCGATGGCCATAACAATCACCGCTCCAGGAGAAACTTCTATCTTGGATTGAAACTCGTCAAAGTATCTTGTTAGGCCTCCCTGTCCGGAAGGCAATCTGATCTTTTCGTCTGCCATAGGAACCTATTTTGAACTGTATTTTATATAGTTTTTGGAAATTTACTGGCGTAAGATTTCGTATTTTTTCCAGTTGTTATCATTATTAGTCCTATCGTAAAAAAATTCTTTTCCTTTTTCGTCCTTGCAGATAAGCCCCCAGTGGGCGGAGTCTTTGGTTAAGGTTAGAATATCTTTACATTCAGCAGGAATATAAAGCACTTCTCTTCCATCGGGTTTCGTTGCTCTAGGATCATTACAACCAAGACTTGTTCCTAACAATAAAGCGCAAATTGTATTTTTATTCATTTTTCCTCATCCACATACAGTTTTTTACTCAATTTTTTTCTTAAAAAAATTGGTAGAGTGACATAAGCCGCCTTTTGTCAGGCTCAAAATGTTCGTATGAACACCGATAGCCTGTGGAAGCATTCTACTATGCGTCAAATTTGACTTGCACCAGCCAGTATTCGCCGTTTCATCGCTCCCTGCAGGGACGTCAAAGGGTTAACTCATGCGCTTCTCAGCGCACTTCGCCATTATCTGGGCTCCTCATCATTCCAGCCTGCAGGACGTGTCGTTTCTGAGCCAGTGACACAGGATTTCCCCGTCTTCCTTATGGAAGTGGCTTTTTTAAGGTGGGCGGACTTTCCTGGGCCAAACCTTGCGATTTTACCCTCAGCTTCCTGCCACTGCTACCTATCACTATTTTTAGGTTGATTCTTTATAAAGATTTGGGAGAAAAATAAGGATTGTTATTCAAGGACTCCAAGAGAAGTGTCTATCTTCAAAATAAGGCATAGAAGCTTCTTTATACACCGTTGATTCTAAAGTGATTGTATCTATGATTTTAATCTTTGTTTTTCCCGCGGTGAATGTTTTTCTTTCAAGGTAAGCAAAGAATCTTCCTTCTGGAGACCAATTGATGTATCTTGAATAAACTTCATTAGAAGTTAAAACGTGTTTCTGGGAAGGTTCATCCACTACTATCATTTCTAGTCTACGTAAGTCTTCGTTAAGGCCGGCGCGCGCAACATACGCAATATGTTGACCATCGGGGGACCAGCTAGGTTCAGTATGAACTTCATTGTTTATTCCAAGGTTTCTCAAGTCTTCCGGAACTGAACAACTTTGATCATATATATCACATGCTTTGCTAAGATCGATCTTTTCTGAACCATCAAGATTCATGGTCCAAATGCTTGGGGTCCAGTCATTACGAGCAGAAAATGCTATCTTTTTCTGGTCAGGAGAACATGCTGGATCTCTCCCCTCTGAGAGCACTTTGATATCGGAGCCGTCAGGATTCATACTGTAAATCTGGTCGGTTGATCTAGATCCGAATACTATTTTATCGCCGCACCAAACAGGGTCTATTGACACGCCACCTAGAGATGTTAATTGTCTTTTCTCTCGCGTTTCAAAGATGTACTCATGGATTTCAGCTACTTCAAATGGTCTATCCTGTGGCGAGGAATGATTGAAATCTTCCCATATTGAGTATGCAATCGCTGATTGGTCAGGTTTCCAGCTGGGACGAAAAACTGGAGAGACTATATCTGACCAGATCCCCAACTTTTCTATGGTTGTTCCTTGCTCTGTCATCAAGAAAACATCTCCAGCAACGTCATTCTTGGAGCCGGAATAGTTTCCCGCTTCACCCACATATAAAGTTAAACTTCCATCAGGAGATGGCGTGGGGCTGTAAGCATCATACTTTGTGCATTCTTTACTACCATCAACATTACTGATGATTGTTTTAACCAGCCTACTAAAATCTTTTCCATATTCTACATCATATTTTTCTTCTTCATCTTCTATGCTTGAAATCCAACCAACAAAGGCTATCTTTCCAGTACCTAGATTTTGGCTTTTATTTGTGTTACATACATAATTTTTAGATTCCTCAACTTCAGCAGGTTGATCAACTTCTGTTGAAGCAGTTGTGCATCCAATTGTTGCCGCTAATAAGCCGCTTCTTACTGTTTTTTTCATCGTTCCGTGTTTTCGGAGAAAACCACTATAAAAGCATTATGAATTAATAGACTGGCTGCGTATTTAGTGAGCAAGTAGGCCTTCAAGTCCTTTCTGTTGTTGAGGCTCTTCCTCATTCTCTTCTCGTTGAGAAAAATGATCTATAAGAGGATGCAAGTGTTGCGGACCTATCTTAATATTCCAGTCCACAAAAATAGGCAGATGGTCTGAAAGAGGTTCGCCATCTTCATCCACAAATATTGCTGTATCGAGGGTGTATGATTTTGGGGTAAGTGTTACCCACGGCGTATTCTTAAAATAAACTCGGTCAATCCTCTGGTCCGGACAGGTAAGTACTCCACACACATCCTGCAATCCAGTTCCTAATTTCATAATGCCGAGAGGAACGCCATTGATGGTGTTAAAATCTCCGGTGACGATTGCCGGTCGGTCCCGTACTATGTCGTTGAAGTCGCCAATGAACTGCTGCATCTGTAGTGTTTTTGCTTCTTCATCCTTAACACTCTTGCCGGAATCAAAATGGACATCCACTCCAACGAGTTCAATGCCTTCTATCCGTACAGTGAAATAAGCAGCTCCTTTTGCGGTAAGGCAGTCGCTGCCGTCCTCGAGGCGGCCGTTGCAGTATTTCCAGGGCTTACGGACAAGGCCGGTTATCTCAAAGTCAGAGAACATTTTCAGCCCGTCTCCGAGCATGTATGGTTTTTCCGGCCGCGCGGTTTCGTATGGGAATTCTGCAGCTCCTTCCAGCATCGCGTCGTATTCTTTGGCAAACACTTCCTGCGCAAGGACAATGTGCTTTGTTTCCTCATCCCGGCTAAGCTCTTGTAATTTTTCAGCCATGATGGGAGCGTTTTTATCAGCATCGATCGGAGAAATTTCCTGGGGCAGCAGTGCCGTATTGTATGTAACTGTCGTAAAATCAGTCTGGCAGCCTGAAGAAAGGATGCTTGTCCCCGCAGCAAGAACGAGAGAATATAATTTCTGCATTTTGTCTTTTAAAAGGAATAATAGTATAAAAATGTATCTTGGTAAATCTCTGAATCTTATCTGATCACATCGATCTTCAGGAGGAGTTTTTCCATCCCTTCCTTATGCCCGGCTCCAACAACTGCCATAATCTTTTTTTCTGGATGTTCTCGCAGCAATTTTACCAGATGTTTGACCATGTATCTATCCCGGTCAGCGATGATGGTCTTGTAGATGCTGGGATATTGTTTTTTCATCTGGCTTATGATTTTGACAATGACCTGCTGTTCCGGAACTTTGCGCAAGTCAAATTCTTCCAGGCCATAACTCTGCATCTGTCTTTTTGGAAAGAGCAGCCCTTTTAGAAGTTCTGCAGCAAATCGTCCTTTTTCTCTCCAGGTAAGTTCTTTGGAAAAATTCTTGAGTGTGACGGCGATTGGCTGATCGATGAACGCCACCTGAAGGTTTTTTCTGCGCGCGATCTCTAATGCGGTCTTCATCTCCGCGCCTGGAGCGACACCGACCATTTTTCCCAATTTCTGCTGGATATACTGCCCTATTTTTACGAAGGCGTAGCCTTTGACACCAATTTTGGTAATATCGGAAATGGACAGATTGTTTTTCTGCTGTTGCAGTAAGGCCTTGGCTCTCTGTAGGTCGAGTTCTACTGCCATAATGTCCGGCTGAAATTCTTCCACCGCTTTTTTGATCTCTTCAATACTTTGCTTGGCAATGTGCGAGGTTCCAATTATTTTGAGGTTATTCATGGCATCCAATCACTTTTTCAAGAGCCTCCTTTCCTCTAGTTTTGATTTGGTCTGCATCATGAGTTTCAACGTGCGACTTTCCTCCATTTTCGAAATATTTTCTTACTTCTTCTGGGTTATCAGGATTGATCTCACCATCAGTTTCAAGAACAGCAGCTTGGCAATTGATATCATCCCTATATTTGGTAAGTATAGCATCTATTGAAAAATACTTCCTAAGCACGGAAAAAGGATCTTGGGTTTCACAGTTTTTACTTACTGATATTGAATAGTTAAGATAGTTGATAACCATACTGCACAGCAAGTGTCTTTTTTTTTCGTCAGGATCATCTGAAAATGTAAGAATGTCGTCAATATACGTCTCTGCAACTTTGTAATTTTTGGCTCCCAACGCTTTGTTAAAGTATTCTTCAGCCTGATATCCAAATTTAAAATCTCTTTCTTCTGGAGGCAAATCATATTCAGGTCTTTCTTCGTTCTCTTCACTCGCCATTTCTTCTAAAGCAGGGTATTTGGGAATTGAAGGATAATAAAGCTGGTTTTCGGAATCATTTTCTTTTAGAATATATTCCTTGGATTGTTTTTTCGTTTTCTCTTGGCTTTTTCCCCTTCTAGACGGTGGCGCTGTGTAAGGTATTGCTTTCTCGCCTTCCGGCAACTCTGCTTGATATTTTGCTCCTTCTTCTAGAAGTTCTTTAGTTTCCTTTCTCTCACCTTCAGGATAAGAAGTAATATACGCATACAATCCGATCCCGGCAGCAGCAACTGCCGCTCCAACAACGCCATGACGCCAGTTCATGATTCAGCTAATGAGGAGATTCTTTTTAATGTTTCCTACATCCTGACTAAAATATCTTACAGGCTGCAATCAAGATCGCATTTCAGGCAGGCTTGTTTTTCTTTTTCCCTTAGCGCAGTAAGATTGCCCAGACTAAACTGCCCATCTTCATGCCGCTGCGGGAACAGGGAGAAATAGATCATCCTGTTAAACAGCGCGTCAGACTCGTAAGTGCTGCATTCAGCATCCTCGATAACGTGATCCAAATATAATCCATAATGTCCTGTGATTTCTTCCACCATCCTTCTCCTGAAGTTTCTTGAAAAATTATCTTCTTCTGTAGGAAGCAGGAGTTCGATGCAGCCAAAATTTTCGTACCTGAAGCAGTAGCTTAGCTCCATCACAAACCGCTCTTCGCTTAGAAGATAATGACGATCATTCTGATAGAAATTAAGAGGAAGTTCGCTCCGATCAAGAGTCGTGTTTGCTGCATATTCAGAATAGCTCGGAAACTCATTTGGTTCAAAAGAATTTCTCCGTGCCTTAATGTAACCCATGATTACATCTGCAAGCTTATCAGCTTCGGTGGTTCTGCTTCGTTGAGGCGCTGTAAATTGGCGCGAATCCCCTTTTTTTGAGGACCAGTGGACTTTTTTTCTTTTTTCTGGTGCTGTCTTTTGTTCTGCTTTGGCTTTCTCCGTAGCTGACGCATCTGCGCTCGGCGTTTCCAGAAGCGATTCTAGATCCCGTACCGGATCCCAGAAATAAGCAGTTGCCGCAGCTGGAACGATGCTTCCGAGAACGCTCCCTATGGCAATCCCTCCGGCTACTTTTCTCCAGAATCGGGCATCCATTTGGGAATAGAAGGGCAGTCATTCAATTTAAATGTTCTGCTGCATATAAAGTTGACAACAGAAAAGTATTTAAAGTCAAGTTATCTTTAAAAGGGCATCGTAGTGAGGTGGTACTCATGCTAAAGATGAAAAAGGTTTCGGAAACGTATGATTTAAAAGTATTTACGGATGCCGGTGATTATTTTGGTGATGTCGAGGATAGTATTGTCCAAGGCAATAAGGTTTTTGGCTGGAAAATACGGGCGACTAAAAATTCTTTTCTCAGCAAAGTTCTTGGCAGTGCCAAGGGCGTGATCGTCCCTCACCAGCTGGTCAAGGCGGTAAGTGATATCTTCATCATCTCCAAGAATGCCGCGCCAAGCGGGCAGCCAGAGGAAAACGAAGAGTGAACCTTCAAAAATACAAGACCTTGCTGCACTATCGGTATATGAAGGCTGATCTGCAGGATGACGATGAGGATTTGGATGAAATACTGCTGCCTGTCGCTGCATGAGCGGCTAATTTAGAAAGTTATTTAAATTCTTAAATTTTAGGCTGTACAGGGAAAAAAGATGGATGTTGTAGTGATATTACTGGCAGTAAGTTTGATACTCTTCTTTGGATTCTTTGCAGAATTCATTTTTAAGAAACTGAGCATTCCCGACGTTTTATTCTTAATAGTGCTTGGATTTGTACTAGGTCCAAATGTCCTAGGATATATCTCCATAGAACAGTTTGCCGGAATCGCCCCTATTTTCACAACGTTCACGCTGCTGTTTCTTCTCTTTGACGGAGCGTTTAATATTAGTCTTGCTTCCTTAGTTCGTGAGGTTTCAGCTAGTTTTTTACTGACCACATTTAACTTCATCATCTCCTCAGTGGTAGTTTTTGGTGTGATGCTAGCTGCTGGCTTCCCTCTTCTGGTCTCGGCACTGGCAGGCTTTATGCTTGGCGGCATATCATCATCTTTTGTCATTCCTATTCTCAAGCAGATGAATGTATCTAAAAAAATATATTCAGTATTGACCTTGGAAGGTGCATTGACTGATGTTTTTTGCATTGTCTTCTCTTTGGCAGTGATCGAGATTATCAATTTTGGCAGTTTCGGGATTCGGGAAACATTGACCCAATTAGCCTCTTTATTTGCTATTGCCGGCCTGCTCGGCTTAGCGGGCGGAATTATCTGGATAGTCCTGACCTTGCGGGTTTTCAAGGAGCACAATTATATCATGGTAGTCGCTTACCTATTATTGATTTACGTCATTACAGAATTCCTTAAGGGAAACGGCGCCATTGCTGCTTTGTTCTTCGGCCTGATACTGAAGAATTCTAAGCAGCTGTCATCGATAATAGCCGGCATCAAGAGCACAAAAGGAAAAGAGAAGAAGAACGCTCTTAAGGGCGCTTTGGGTGTTTCTGTCACGACTCCTTCGGAAGAGTATTTTTATCATCAGATCTCATTCCTGCTGAAGACATTCTTTTTTGTTTATATAGGGAGCCTCATCGATATTTCAGACATTAAGGCCCTTATCGTCGGCGGTTCCTTATCAGTTCTTTTAATGAGTTCGCGAATGGCTTCTCTCCTGTTAACAAAAAAAATGACTCCGGAGAGCCAGTCGCTAATCAACTCCATCTTTGCGCGGGGACTTGCGCCTGCGGTCATAGCGCAGTTAGCGGTACAGGCCGGCGTGCCTCATGCTGTCTTCTTAAAAAATGTGGCGCACGTGACTATTGCCGGGACTATCATCTTAAGCTCGATAAGGATCTTTTTCGTAAAATTTAAAATGTCTACACCTAAACTAACTAAAAAACAGGAGGCATGACTTATCTATGAGAGAATTCATTCTGAACTGGTTTGCCACGCTACCTTATGTGGGAGTATATCTTCAGAATAAATATATTATTTCCTTATTGATCCTGGTCTTTTTTGCAGTCGCAGCCAAACTGCTGCTTTTTCTTTTCAGCAAGTATCTGGAGGCATTTGCCACAAGGACGAAGACAAAATTTGATGACATGCTCTTTGAACATACCAAAAGACCGTTATTTTATCTTTTGCTTGCATATGGAGTTAAGCTGGCTCTCCTGAATCTAGGCATTAATGGCGTCGTTAGTAAAATAGTCAATTCAATTATGGCAGTGGTCTTTTTGTATGCTCTCCTCCAGGGTATTGATATAGTGATAGAAACGTGGGCTATTGCCTTTTCCAAAAAGACAAAAACCAAAGCTGATGATGTTCTGTTACCATTATTCCAGAAAATTACCAAGGTTCTTTTTGTCGTCATCGGCTTGATGTGGGTCCTTAAAATCTGGAGCATTGATATCACGCCGTATTTGGCTGGTGTGGGAATCAGCGGCATCATTTTAGGCCTAGCTTTGCAGGATTCGCTCAAGAATGTCTTTGGCGGGATTTCCCTGCTGCTGGATAAAACCTATCGGGTTGGTGATAAAATCCAGCTGGAAAGCGGCGAAGTGGGAACCATCCATGATATCGGCTTGCGAAGTACAAAACTCGTAAATTTTGATAATGAAGTGATGTATGTTCCAAATGGCTACTTAGCCAATTCCAGGCTACTTAACTACACCCACCCTGATCCGAAGGTGCGGACGAGGGTCTTTTTTGCCGTCGAATACGGTTCAGATGTGGATAAGGTTCGTTCTACCGTCATGAAGGTGCTAGCAGGAATGGAAGGTGTCTTGAAAGACCCTGCTCCTAATGTGCAATTTATTGAAATGGGGGATTTTTCTCTGAAGTTCAGGGCCAATTTCTGGGTGGAAACGTGGAGCATTGCCTACGATAAGAAGCTGGAAGCAACAGAGAAAATATATAATGCGCTGAACAGAGCTAAGATAGGCATCCCTTTCCCTACACATACGGTCTATCTAAGGGAAAACAGCGGGAAAACTGGAAACAGAAAGGGCTGAACAGGAAACTCCAAAAGCTACGCCTTTGATAGTTTTTCAAAATCCTCTATAGATAACTGCGTGGGATACAGCACATAATTACGCAGTTATCTAATAAGTAAACTGCGCTAATTGATGTTTTCTATCCTGCGCAGTTTACTCTACCGGAGCAGCTAAGATTCAGGCGACGGCTTTTGACAGTATCCACAACAAAAATCCTAGATATGTCGCCAGGAGAATGATTCCTTCTTTCTTTGTGATCCGCCACTCGCTTCGTATAAAGATCAATAGCAAAATAATCATCAGCATCATAAAAGGCGCGGTGTAGGATGAAGTTATCTCTGTAACTGCAAGCGGTGAAATAGTTGCGGCAAGGCCGAGAACAAGGAGAGTGTTGGTAATACAGGAACCCAGGGAGTTGCCTAAGGCTATATTGCTGTATCCTTTTCGTGCGGCGGTTATTGCAACACTCATTTCGGGCATGGTTGTGCCAAGTGAGATGAGAACGCCCATGACCGTCGGAGGTACTTTTAGCGACATCGCAAAAAAGACCGCCTCTTTGACCACATAGTGTGCTCCTATGATAACAGCCAGACCGCTCAAGGTAAGGACAGCAACGTTCTTCAGGGTGAATGATGGCGGAAATTTTGTGTTTTTTTTAGTTTTCTTTTTCGCTGAAGAGATGTTGTTTCTCGCAAATATTTTTTTGAAGTGGCCGAGATATTTAAATTTGAGGAAGTAGGTCAGGAACTCTTTAAAAGGATATTTTCTCATCATTTCTGTTTTTCTCTCAAAAAGGAAGATGGTGTAGCTGATATACAGAAGCAGGAAGATCACCCCTTCTATCCTGGAAATCCCGTTGTAGAGGAAAACCAGAAGCAGTAATCCAGAGAACAAGAGTATGTAGCCATCCCTTTCTATCGTTTCTTGTTTTGTTTTTATGATTGACAGAATAGCAGCAATCCCTATCACCAGTCCCATGTTGGCAATATTTGCGCCGACAATATTCCCTAGCACCAGGCCGCTTTGCTGTTTTATTGATGCAAAAATTGCTGAGACGAGCTCAGGAAGCGACGTTCCAACTGCGATGAGAGTCAAACCGATTACAAATTCGGAGACGCCTACCTTCTTAGCTGTTGAAGCGGCCGCTTTGACAAAGAGATCAGACCCTTTGACAAGAAGAAGTAATCCGCCGATAAGTATGATAGATTCGATGATCATGGTTCAATCCGATCTAAGGTTCAATGGCATCAGGCTATTTTCTTTCTCGACGTTACAACTAAGTACTTGAATACCAGGGGTGCAATGAGTGTTGTTATGATGGCCATAAAAACCAGTGAGGTAAAGATGCCTGAAGTGATGACTCCTGCGGTAAGGGCTAAGGTAGCAATTCCCAGTTCTATATCTCCTTTGGGGGTTAAGCCCCAGCCAGTCAGCATCCCCTCACGAAAACTGCCTTTGTGCAACATCACTGCAAGCGTCGTTCCGCCAACAGTCCCGACAATAGCAATAGCGATGAGAATGATTACAAAGAAGAAATTTTCGCCCAGTGTTGAGATGTCTGCGTTTAACCCTACCCAGACAAAGAAGAGGGGAATAAGGAAGCCGAAGGCAATAATATGGATCGATCTGGCAATGTCGTGCTCTTCCCAATCAGGGATCTGCACATCCTTAAAAATAGTCTGGCGGACAATAATGCCGGCAATCATGGCGCCGATAATATACCCCATCCCAAACAGCTCTGACAGGGAAGCGATAAGCAACACAATCAAGAGCGCACCGGTAAATCTCGCGGTGCTTGACTTTTCGAGGTCAAAGAACTTGAGGGTGTAAGGGATAAACCATAGTCGCGCCACAGCAACCAGGGCGATAAAAAAGAACAGGCCTAATGCTAATCGCAAATGAGGGATATCAGTAACGGTCAGCTGGAAAAAAGACAAGATAATGCTGACTAGGATCAGCTCTATGATATCATCTACCGCTCCGGCGCTGATAAGGGTTCCTCCTAACTTTGATTTGGTCAGTTTCAATTCCTCCAGCATTCCGATAGTAATTGATTGAGCGCTCACAGAGAGAGCAACACCGATAATGAGGCTTACAATAGTGTCAAAGTGGAAGATAAACTTCATTACCACAAAGCCGATAATCAATGGGATGGTAGTATTGGCTAAGGAAATGGACAGCGATTTTTTGATGTTTTTCTTGAAGACTTTTAAATTAGTTTCCAGACCGACATAATAAAAGAGAAGAATTATTCCTAAATTAGCCAGGAACGAGAGTACATCAAGGTTCTCTTGATTAAATAAAAAGGACCTGACCGGAGCAATGCTGAGAAGAATTCCAGTGCCTACCTGGCCGACAACCCGGGGGATTCCTACAGCCCTTTTCAACACTTCTGAAAGAGTAAAGGCTAGCAAAAGAGCGACGAGAATCATTATAAATGGGGACACCATCTTTTACCGTAAAGTATATATTGTATCTTTATATAATCTTCTTTTCCTGGCAGTGTTGCCAGGCTCCTTTCTATAAGAGAAATTATTATATATTATTAATACTCTAAAGCTGCTATGGACGTATTTTCATTCCTCTGGATCATTTTGCTTATTTTTGTAGCCTTGTTCTTAACAAAGATTCTGTCCCATATGCTTAAGTTTCTCTTTTATACTTTGTTAGCTGTGTTTGTGATCGTCTTTGTGTTGGGGATATCCTTGGACGATGTTCTGAAAGTGGTCAGTGAGCTGATACTACTAGTATTTTAGCAGCCATAAACTTATAAATTAGCTTGGTTCTGGAAAATACCTTGAGTTACTGTTGCAATGAAATTCAAACCAACTGTCGATCTCCATTACCATCTAGATGATATGGGGCCTAGAGCAATAAAAGCTGTTAGTGATAAACACGATCTGCCTTGGGCCGGCAAAAGTCTGACTCAGATAAGAGAGTTATCTCAAGTCGAACCAGGATCAAATTGGGAGATGTGGTATGCAAACCACACTAGAGTTCGTGAAGCTGTATTTCGTAAGCCGGAAGTTTTTGCTGATGTTGTTAGAGAAGCAGTTACAGACCTGGAAGAAGAAAATCTGGATGCAAGAATTTTAAGGTTTAGTCTTTCAATGCCCATGTTCTGTTACAAAGCTCTTCATGGTTTAAAACCAGACTTTGACACTCCTACTGAGAAAAGAGAATTCCTTGATTTGCTAAACAGGACAATAGCTTACTTAATCAGTGGCAATGCAGATCCAGAAAGAACCCCTCTTGTTTTCTCGATATCCTGTCAGGATGTTTTTCTACCAATATTAGATGATGTTGTTGACATTGCTCTAAACTACTCAGGTAGTATTGTAGGGACAGATTTGACTAACGAGCCAACTCATAAGTTGTTTGGGGGATATAAAAGGGTTATTAGCAGATTAAGAGACGGTGGAGTTAAAGCTTTGACTATACATGCTGGGGAGAAAGGAGAGAATGATGGTTATAGTTCTCATGAACGGATTATTTCTGCTTTGAAACTGGAACCAGACACCCTAGGGCATGCTGTTTATGCAATGGATGACGAATCAGTGATGCTTGCCATAGCTAAGAGTGGTGCTGTTGTTGAGTTATGCCCAAATTCGAACCTAAGCGGGGATTTTGTGAGTACTATGCTGGGTAATGATTTAACAAAATATCCCCTCCTTACATTTCAAAGCTATGGTATACCCTGTACGATTAATAGCGATACTCCTGGAAGTATAGGCAGTACGCTCGCTAAAGAATTTTCTATAGTTCAAAGAATATTTGGTTTAAGTGACGATGATTTACGTCAACTTGATAATGTGGCAAGATCTACTGCAAGTAGGGTTTACAAAATTAATTGTTAATGTAGGATAAAACTTATAAACTATCCTCCTTCTGGAAAAGATTATGACCTCTTCAATCTGGACAGAAAAATATCGGCCTGGTACTTTTGATGATATCAAAGGGCAGAAGGAGATCGTGGAGAAAATAAAAGCCTTTGTAGAATCAAAGAATATGCCCCATCTGTTATTTTCCGGCCCTGCTGGTGTGGGTAAAACCACGCTTTCTTTAGTGATTGCCAAACAATTGTTCGGCGAGCATTGGCGTGAAAACACCCTGGAGCTGAATGCATCGGATGAACGGGGCATTGATGTGGTGCGGGTGAAGGTAAAAGATTTTGCTCGTACTAAAGCGATCGGCGATGTGCCGTTTAAATTAATTTATCTTGATGAAAGTGATGCTTTAACCAGAGAAGCGCAGCAGGCTTTGCGTAGGACGATGGAGAATTATACCAAGACCTGTAGATTTATTTTAAGCTGCAACTATTCATCTAAAATCCTTGATCCGATCCAGTCAAGATGTGCAGTGTTTAGGTTCAAGCCGTTGAGTAAAGAAGAGATTACAGAAGTCATTCATAATGTTTGCGCAGGGGAAGGCGGTGAAGTTCAACAGCTGTTATCGCCTGATGCAGTCGATGCCCTGTATGAAGTAAGCGATGGGGATGTTAGAAGGTTAACAAATATCATGCAAAGCTGCTTTGTCTTAAAGAAAGAAGGTGAGCGCATTACACCAGAACAGATTTATTCCATGGCTTCTGTAGCCAAGCCGAAGGAAGTGAATGAAGTGCTGTCGTTAGCCGCTAAAGGAAATTTTCTGGAATCACGCAAGAAATTATTATCATTGATGCTGGATTATGGGCTGTCTGGATTGGATATCATCCGCCAGATCCAGAAAGAGATCTGGAATCTGCAGTTAACGGATTCGAAGAAAGTTGAGCTGGTGGATAAATGCGGGGAAGTGGAGTTCAGGATGGTTGAAGGCAGCGATGAGTATATTCAATTGGAGAGTTTTTTAGCTTTTGTGATGCTGGTGGGGAGTAGGTAAAGATTTTTAAAGAGATGGCTGGTTCTGATGAGTTGGGTACATTCAGAAGGAAATGAAGAAATTTATTGGCATAGGTATAGGGCATGGGGAAGACTTTCTGACTCCGGTAAATAAGATTCTTTCAGACCACTCTCCATCAGCACTTTCTTTAGAACAACGTGGCCTAGCGATAAATTTCTTCGAATGCACAGACGATCCTAGGATCGAAGAAAGGGTGCGTAGGTTGATGGCAGAAGCTCAGGTATTCACTGCAATTGATGATGGGCGCTTGGTCACTCTAAAAACCATGGATTTACAGTTGTTAGGCTATCAGCCTCTAGGTTCGTACCAGCCTTATGAATATTATGGAGCTTTACGCTGGGCGCTACAGAATCGAGTACCATTTTATTTTACAGATTGGTCTAGTTATTTTAGGGACTGCATTTTAGAATTTAAAGATGGAAAAGTAAAACCTATGTACTTAGGGGATGTTGTGCGTTATGATACAGCAACTCTTCTACATATCGGAGGTAAACCATTTATTGGTGCAACAGCTGTTCTCCAGAGGAACCAATTTACAGCAGGAGCTATTAATTTTTTACTCGGCCGGCATGGAGCTGTGGCTCATATAGGCGGCAATGGACATTATGATTCAAGAATTCACTCTAAATATATAACACACCCGCTTGACGAAGAAACGGAACTACAAGCTTTAGTTGAAGCAGATGAAAAGGTGGTTTATGATCTTGTACTAAACACTAAAAAAATAAAGCAAATCAACTGCTCTGCTTAATCCTCAGCTTCTCAGAGATCAAATCCCTATACTTGTAATCCAGTGTTAATTTCACTTGCTTGGTAGAGAGATGTCCTGCTGGCAGGGCTTCTTTCAATTTACAGACGATTTCTGCCTGTCCGTCGATAAGCCGTGCTTCATTTACCTTGCCACCAGACTTGCATTCCCAAGCAGGATCGTCGATGCTATAAGTGAGGGTGTCGCGGACGCCAAAGCTTTCGCCTACTTTCGTCACTTTTCCGATACCGGCATTGCTTACAAGAATCTTAAGAGCCATTATCCCTTTTCCTGCGGTATCTTCTTCAACACTTTTCACCGTTACTGGAGCACCTGAAACAAAGAATGTTTTTGCTTGTTTAACCTCGCAAACGCGTTGGTCATTTAAATTCTCTTTCAGGCAAACTTCTGGAACGATCAGGAAAGTGTTATATCGGTATTCAACATTGGCGAACCATTCCCGATCTACAACACCGCTGACACTGCTTTTGTATTTTGCATCTGTCGCGAAGGTGAAAGTTTCCTCGCCCCCGTCAGGGACAAGTTCAGAGATTCCTTCCAAGGCTTGGGCATTTTTCAACTCCCATGAAGTCATCCCGGTGAATTCTTCTTGTGATGGTCCTAGTAACTTTATGGTAACTTCACCACTTTTGATCTGGTATTCACCTTTATTTTGCACGGTAACTTCCATGGGGAAGGTTTCTTCATCAAAGATGCTGTATACTCCTTCCTCCTCCACGCCGAAAGGCTCAAAACTGGCAACGATGCCCTTCTCACCGCCAAGGAACGCTCCTTTTCCTGCGGTGGGAGCTTTTTCACCATTACATGCTGTGAGAATAAGTAAACTTGCACATAAAATTGCCAGGATTATGGATTTTTTCATCATCAAGACCTCTTTAATCTATTATCAAGCTATTAATCGATAAAGGTATTTAAAGTTTACTGGGGGGTCTGGACAATACGTATGGCTTTCCGCAGCGATTCCACATACGAATAATCAAGGTCTATCAGAAGGGGCGTTTCAAAAGCAGATGTTCCGGGAATGGCGAAGGTGCAGATTATCTTTCCCTCACCATTAGTTAAGCGCACAAAGCCATCTTGAGGTTTGCAGTTGATCTTGCCCCCTCCAGTCATTTGCACGTTGTAGGAAACCCGGTCAAGATCCCGGTATTCCAGCGAAGACTGGCCGCAATTCTGGATATTAGCAAAGGGGCTTAAGACTCGTCCTGTGCCTTGATTTCGAATGCTTATTTCAAAGATCGCTCTATCACCAACCATATCCACGCCGACGTAACTTATTCCAACAGGTGCTCCTTGTCCTCCGCCCATAGGCACATCCCTTGGCTGACAGGTTTTCTGTTCTGAGGTGACTTGATAGAATAAAGGATCCACACAGACAGACGGGTTAGCGACAGTGCGATAATTGTAACAGGCCAGGAAATTGAGAGTAGGGGTATAATCAGTAACTCCCAGCGGAAGGCTGACAGAGGAGGTAAATTCCAGTATATTTGTCCCTCCTCTGGTGTTGTAGACATTCTTTCCCTCAAGAGTTCCTATCCCCTCTGAGCAGGAACGAGGTATGTTAAATGCTCCCGTGATGATATTTGGATCGAATCCGGTTACCTGTACAAAACAATCCTGGGCTTGCAGATCATTTACACCGTTCACGGACGCGCCTTTGTTTTCAACTTCCACCAGCGCGACCAATTCGTTTTGGTCATACAACAGATCCGGCGGGGAGTTTTGCTGCAGCTTGATCTTTACCCCTTCCGTGCCGCTTTTTACTATCTTTAATGCTGCTGCGGTATCCAAAGGTTTCTCACCTGCAGCAGGCCCGGGTTTGCAGGAAATGAGCGCTAGAGAAATTAATATGGTTAAGACTATCAACACACCCTTTTTCATGTGTTTAATGAAATAAACTGCGTATATAAGTTTTTTGGTGATGGTAGTTTTACGAAAGCTGTTTGCATGGTCGTGTTACGGTTCATAAAAGCCAGGAGTAAAGATCGGTTAGGTTCTTACTAATGGGTGGTAAAAATAACAAAATTAATAAATAAGGGTATATTTGCCGGCCCCATGGACACCTTTCAACAAGTTATAGGGCGGCTTCCTCCTTTAGAAAGTCTTCTCTGCGAACACGAAGGACTTCCACATCCTTTCATTCCTGCCAGCGACAGCTATTTCCAGGAACAGTTTTATTGGGACTCCTTTTTTATCATGCAGGGATTGAAGCACTTGGGGACAAAAGGCCAAGCTGTGATGAAAGGAATGGTGGAGAATTTCTTTGCCATGCTTGAAGAGTATGGATATATTCCCAACAGCTATATTACCCATGATACCAGGACCCAGCCGCCTTTCCTCAGTTCCATGGTTAGAATGGTTCATGCTGCTTCCGGCAACGGGGTTGACAGCGAATGGTTAGAGATGGCTTACGGGAAGATTGTTCAGGAGTATATGGATGTTTGGACTACGGGGAAGAGGCTAACCTCTACGGGGCTTAGTAGGTATCATGATGATAACGATCCTCACAACAAGGGAGGGGATCCTTCCTATGGGGCGATGCAGGAATCAGGTTGGGATAATACTTTACGCTTTGGTGGTTCTGTCAGCAGCAATGGCCGGTATGTAGAAAGAAGCAGGGTGCCTGTTTGTAATCCTGTTGATCTCAATTCATTATTATACAAATATGAGGCTGATCTTGCAGTCCTCGCGGATGACTTAGGAAGACGGCCGGAAGCGGCGCGGTGGAGAGGAGTAGCAGCAAAAAGAAAAGAGATCATAACCAAGTACCTGTGGGATGAAGAGCAGGGTTTTTTCTTTGACTATGATCCTGAAGCAGACAAAGCGCTTACAACATTGTCGCTTGCCGGATACTATCCGCTCTGGGCAGGTTTAGCAACCGAAGAGCAAGCCAAACTTATGGTAGAAAAACTTCCTGTCTTTGAGTATGATGGGGGCTTAAGTGCGACTGAGAAAAAACTTAGCGGTCCAAACATACAGTGGGGATATCCCAATGGTTGGGCGCCTCTTCATTGGCTTGTTGTTAATGGTCTTAGAGGCTATGGTTTTGATCAAGACGCAGACCGGATAACAAAAAAATGGCTCACCACATGCGCTGATGCAGTCGTGCGATCAGGACAATGGGCAGAGAAGTTATGTGTAGATCCTCATGCTATCAGGGTTGACGATGCACGGTATGAGCATCAGGCGAATCTTTATTGGACCATGGGCGTATTTCTTGATCTGTGTCAAATAATGGAAGACATAATTATTGCATAAGAATCTATGTCTTCCAAACTTTAGTTGAGGAGAGATTATATGCGGAACTATTGTCCTCAACTAAAAAACAAAAAGAAATATAAACAGACCTTCAGTTGGTGGTAACATGCCTACAATACATCATTTCAAAAAGGACTGTATCAGCTGCGGAGCTTGTGCAGCTATTAATCCAGAATTTTGGGAGATGGATGAGGCTGGTTTAGCGCACCTGAAAAGATCTAAGAAAGTTGGTGACCATTGGGAGTTGCAGATTTCTGAAGAAGATCGGGAAAGCAACCAGGAAGCGGCAGATGTCTGTCCGGTTAATATCATTCATGTGAAGAAGGTAGAATAAACCATTCATACTTTTTTAAGCAAAATTTATTTAATCCGCTAAGGATTCTTAATAACATACCATCACCGCAAAGATAAGCATGAATATCAGCAATATTTTTATCGATCCCCTTTTCTGCGAAACTGTATAAACAATTTTCTTTTCTAAGATAATTATAATTCAGTAGTTGAACTAAAAAGAAGTGAAAATGGACGAGAAAATCTGAAGAAATCAATAATTAGATCTTGGTATAGATACGTAGCAACCAATAAGCGTCAAGAATTAAAAAAATTATCCACAGAAAGATCCAAAAACTATAAGTTCTGTCTATCAAATCTGCAATCAGAAAAAGAATTGCTGCTAAAAACCCAGACCAAGGTATAAATTTATTTACTGATCTTGAAAAAACTTTATCCAAACAGCTCTCCATCTGTTACCCTACACTCCCTACTTATATAAATTTTACTTCAAATATCCTCTAACCTGCTCTACTGCTTCAACTCTTTCCTCAAAGCATGATTATAGTTCACCAAATGATGCTTGATCCGGGAAAGCATGGCGTGATGTTTCTTCATCAGATGCTGCAGGTCTTGCGTCGTAGCATGATGTTTCTTGGCATGCTTGCGCCTGCTCTTTTCATCAGCTGCCTGAAGATGCTTCTGTCCGTGATGGCGCAAATCCTGGCTGAGCTTGTGCAGTTTTTTATTTATTTTCAGCAGTTCTTTAGAACAAAGATAAAGATACGCGGATTCCCTTGTGAGGCTCATACTACACCTTTCTGATTCTTTTGCGGCTTCTAAACTTATAACTCACAGAAGAAAAAAGAAAATTAGGCCTTTATGCATGCACCATTTTTACAGCCGTTTGCGCATTGGTATGGCCGTGTTACCCCAATGGAAGCGCTGGTATCGCACTGATGCTGGTACAAGTATTCATTTATGCAATAATCATGGTATTTCTGACTTTTGAAGGTCACTGTTCCAGCTACATAGTAATCATTCAATGGTTCTTCATCGGAACAAAAGTTCTGATAGTCACCAGTTTGCTCCCTGAAAACCGGAGCCCCTTCCAGACCACTGCCATTGGTAAGAACAAGTGCCACGACTGCTACAACAGCAACAATAGCGAGTATTGAGAAATGTCCTGCGTAATTATTTTTTGCGATTGTCTTTCACCTCTTTAGTATACATTGCTTGTTTCTATTCCTTACAGTAATTACTCCTGCAGGCAAAATCCATTAAGGCAGCCTTTAGGGCACTGGTAGGGAGTGGAAACCCGTACTTTAGTTGACGTAGCGCAATTAAATTGGAACAAGACGTCCTCGAGACAATAATCAACATGATCCACATATCCATACGTCGTAGTACCTAACGTAAAGAAATCGTTGTCAGGATCGTTGTCAGTACAAGCGCCTTGGAACTCCTCATTTTTAATCTGATACACCGGAGCACCTTCCAGGCTGCTGCTTCCGCTAAGAACTACAGCGACTACAGCAACAACTGCGACCAGACCTATAAGGAACACATGCGATGCATGGTGTTCATTTTCTTTTTCCATCATTATTCACCTCTTTAACTAGGTAACCAAGCCTACCCTCGTAGGCAAGCTCCGTTCAGGCATCCTTCAGGGCAAGAGTATGCTCTTCTGGTTTTAACGTCTCTGCCAGTCTGACAAAAGTGCTGAATCAAGTCCTTATCTGAAAGGCAGTAGTCTTCATATACTTTGTTCCAGCTGTTTACAGTTCCTTTTAGATAAAAATCATCTTCAGGATCATCGTCGGTGCATAATTTCCCTTCTGATGAAACTGCTCCTTGAAGGCTCCCGCCGCCGTTAAGAACAAGTGCTACTATGGCAACGATAGCAACAACTCCTGCCATAAACAAGTAAGAATGGTTAGCATTTCCTTTTTTCATTTTATTTCACCTCTATTTGATCTCCTACACTTAACCTCGCAAGCAAGCTCCGTCCTTGCAACCGTTAGGGCATTCGTAATGCCTCCTTTGTTTGACCATCTTGCCAGTGCTGCAATATGGCTGATGAAGGTCATTGCCATCGCAGTGATCAATGTAGGCTTTAGGACCCATCTTCACCGTTCCGACAACATAAAAATCATCTTCGGGATCATCGTCAGTACAATAATCTTGATAATCCATGGTTTTTGTACCGTATAAAAGGGCTCCTTCAACACCTCTGTTGCTGGCAAGGGTAAGGACTACTACTGCAATCATAGCTACAATGCTTACTGCAAGTAACAATGGTGTGTGACTACCTTTTTTTGTTGTTATTGTAATTTTACTTCACCTTTTTTAACTTTTAACTGGAAATGCAGGCTCCGTCTTTACAGCCATTAGGACAGGGGTAATGCCTGGTATGTGTAGGCTTGTTCCTGCTACAGTAGAACTGGTGCAAGTCGTCATCTTCACAATGATCTGGGTAAATATAAGACCCATATCGTACCTCTCCTGCCATGTAAAAATCGTTGCCAGGGTCATCATCTGTACAATGATAATCTGCAGGCCCCGTCACTTTTTCCCTGAAAAAGGCAGCGCCTTCTAAGCTTCCAGCATCGTTCAAAGCGAGAACCACCATCACCACGATGGCAACAACTCCTCCTATAAACAAGTAAGGTGCATGATCATTTGCGTTTTTCATTTGATTCCCCTTTTAGATCGGATTCCTTTCTATTTTAGGCAGACTCCTGCTCTGCAGCCTTTCTCGCACTCAATTTGCCTTGTTGCTTTCACAGTTCTTCCAGTACCGCAGTAATATTGTGTTAGCTGATCTTCTAAGCAGTAATCTTCATATAAGTAAGGGCCAAGGGTTGCTGTTCCTGCAACAAAAAAATCATTTTCAGGGTCATCATCAGTACATGATTCCTGATATGTTTCTGCATCTCCTTTCCCGAAGGTTGCAGCTCCTCCTAAACTTTCGCTTCCATTAAGAACAAGCGCTACGATAGCGACAATAGCTACCACTCCAGCTATAAATAGATACGATGTAGATTGACTCTCTTTTTTTTCCACAGTAATTCACCTCTTTGCCAGAACTAAATTTTTACAGTATTTAAATGTTGCTATTGAGTGGTTTTTACACGGCCTTGAGTTTTGTTGAAAATAACTGTTTTCTGCAGGTGCCATTTCTGCCGAGATGAAATACTGCAAAGGTTGAACTGCTAAACCGGATCGGCAAGGCTTCATACTCCATTTCATGGCAAAGCAGAGTAATATGGGGATCAAAATGCGTAAAACTGTGTTTTTCTCGATACTCAATTACCGCGGGCGAAACTTTTTCAATGACTTCGCCATTATCTTTGTAAAGCATCTCGACCGTAATAGTACTATCTACAAAATAGGGTTCTAATGACCTCATCACTGCTTCATGGTGTTGCTGCAGCTTCTCTGTCACTTTAATCTTAAAGCCATACGATTTTTTCCCGTCTGTTTTACTGATATAATGCTCCAACTGATATATCTCTAAGGAAAGAGGTGCCAAGTTTTTTGTCATTTTTTCTAGAATGCTGAAAATGGCTGGCAAATCTGTTGTCTGCACCGCTCCTATCGCCAATGAGATATGAGGGACAAAATCTTTTTTGCCTAACTGGCCTTTTGCTTTTCCAGCAATGTTGCATTCTCTATTGAGTTTGATACACAGTTCCAGAATTTCTTCAGGGGGCAGTAGTACAACATCAACAGCTATCTTACTCATTTTTCTTGATGATGATCATGCAGTGGTCCATTTCAAATGGTTCCAGAATCTTGTAGTCGATGACGGTGAACTCTTTTTCCAGTTTGGTTCTGATTTCCACGAAAAGGCCTTTTGGTTTCCGCCGTACATCGATGCTTCTCGCTTTCACTGCCAGCAACCCATAGCCTCCTTTTTTGAGGAACAGTTTACAGTTCTTGCTGAATATTTCTGCCTGGTTTTTTTGGGCGATATCCTGATAGATGATATCAGCTCCCATTACTCGTTCTAGATATTCCTCGGGATGGTTAGCGTTAGCGAGAAGAGGAATGATATTTTTCCGCTGTTCGGCAAGGAAGACCAGGTCCCTAATCACTCTCGGCGCGGGATCTATACCAAAAATAAGGCCTTCTTTACCAACTATATCCGAGACAAATGAGGCAGTATATCCGTGGGAAACTCCGAGATAGAGAATGACATCCCCTTTTCGAATGCCAACATTGGTGCAGCCTTTCATGACCATAGCTGCTAATTTGCTTCTGGTGGGATCAAATTCACGATATTCAGCAATCCCTTTTTCTCTGACTACGCGCTCATCAAAGTGTTTTTTTCCGGGAAGGATGCTCTTGGTATATAATCTTCTTCCGTCGCTATACAGTTCAAATATTTTATGTGGTTTGATGGAGCTCATGCTTTTCCTTTATTTTTAGCTTCTTGCCAGATTCGTGATTCTTCTTCTTTTGAAACAGATTCTCCTGTAAAAATAAATGGTTTTCGTTGTTTGAATTTTAGGATTACATTGTGGAGGACTTCTTGGGTGGTAAAAAGACCTTTCTCTTCGGCGATGGCAGCAATAGATAAAGTATCCCAAATTACATCACCTAATTCTTCTTGAAAATTGGTTATATTCTCGTTATGAAGAGCTTCTGAGAGCTCTTGCACCTCTCCCTGCAATGTTCTTATTCTTTCGGTGATAGTTTGTTGCTTTGACCACAGCGAGTATCTGCGATCATTAATCACCGCTTGATGCAATTCTTGAAATTCTTTCATGCCAATTTCCCCTCTAATTCTTTCCTATACTCTGGAGCCTTAAACTCTCCTTTAAAATAATCTAACCGAGCGCATAACGAAAGCTTGTCGGCCAGCATCCGCGCAGCTTTTCCTTTCTGATCGCGTTTGGCGTTCTGGATTAATGGATGATTGATGATTATCCCATGCTTAGGCGACCTTGCGTTGGTTTTCAGATGTCTAAATAAGGCCTTTTCTGCTCCTAATAGTTGGATCGTTGATGCTGGCAATAAAGCCAGATGCTTCAAGCCTCTTCCTAGTTCGATCAATCGCGCGGCAATGGTCGTTCCGGCTAACTCGAGAAGATTTGGACAATATTCCTTCATGATTTTTTGTATATATAATTCATGCTCTTTTCGCAGTTCGTATAAGGAGATGATTCTTTGTGCTAATAGTTTCATCTCCTCGACATCCGGTAGGTCTAGGTCTGCGCCGAACGTTTCTTGATCACGCTTTTGTCCAAGGACTAGCTCAACATATTTCTCGTGGTTTTCAACCCGTTCAGATAATTCAGGGTAGTATAAACTATACCATTCTCGCAGACGTTTGCTCATGGTGTTGGCTATTTTGTCGAGCTCATTGATGTTAGCAATAGCCTGCATGATCAGGTTGTCTTCATTGACGGAATGTTTGAGTGCTTCCTTGGTCAGTTGCAGATTTTTCGTATAGAAATCCTGGTAATATTTTGGATCCTTAAACAATAATAACGCTGATAATCGTTTATTTTCAGGCAAAGGTTTTGCAGTATGCTTCTTTTGCAGTTTTGCTTCACTCTTTTCTTTTTGCTTGTACTCATCAATGGATTTGAATGGGAGTGAATCTATAATAGCTAATTTTTCATCGAAGATGAAAGTTCCGATGAGGTTGGTGAAGATATATTTCATGTTTGCGGTAGGAAGGGTGATTTTATATAAATATTGTTGAAAGAATTAACTTACTGTTGGCAGATGATGCTCCATTAGTATTGTCTTGCTGCCTCACCTGCATTTATACTCTTCATAAACGATACTTTTATAAATAACCCTTAATCCTGAGAGGGAAACCGCTAGATTACACTGATTGGCTTGCCAATTAAATGATCTGGCGCATTTGGCCTGAGAAGGATACCATCACAGATCGTCATTGATTCTTGGATGGGACGCCGATATAGGCTGTTAAAGGAAAGATTACATGCCACAAGCACATCATCCACGACGGGGAAGCATGCAGTTTTGGCCGCGAAAACGGGCCAGACATTCACTAGTCCGCATCAGGTCTTGGGCTGCAGAAAATAAAGCCAAGCCGTTAGGGTTTATAGCCTATAAGGCAGGCATGACTCATCTGCTGGTTATTGACAACCGCCCCAAATCATTGACAAAGGGCGAGAATATCATGGTTGCTTCGACCATTGTCGATTGCCCTCCTATGAGCGCTGTGGGCGTTTCTTTCTACAAAAATACTTCTCGCGGCCTGCAAAAAATAACATCCGTTCTTGCTGAAAAGCGTGCTAAAGAATTATCAAAACTGGTGCAGCTACCGAAGAAAGCGACCAAAAATCTTAACGAGGTGCGAGAGTTTGATGATCTGCGGCTGTTAGTTCATTCCAATCCCAAGTTAGCCGGCATCGGCACCAAGAAACCGAAACTTCTGGAAATTGCCCTCGGCGGCAGCAAGGATGAAAAACTGGCCTACGTCAAAAACATCCTCGGAAATGATGTTAAGGTTGAAGAAGTCTTCCAAAGTGGCAATTCTGTCGATGTACATGGCGTCAGCAAGGGCAAAGGATTCCAGGGAACGGTCAAGAGATACGGCGTTCCTATCAGGCAGCACAAGGCGGAAAAAACAAAACGAGGTATCGGCAACCTAGGCTCCTGGACGCCAAAGCGCGTACAATTTACTGTTGCTCAGGGCGGTAAAATGGGCTACCACCAGCGGACAGAATATAATAAGCAGATCCTTCAGCTTGGATTGGACGGCAAGAATGTCACTCCCAAAGGCGGGCTGCAGAAATATGGCCTTGTTACTAACAGCTATCTATTAGTGAGAGGATCAGTCCAGGGTCCACGCAAGCGGGCCTTAGTACTGACGCCATCGATCAGACCAAATGAAAAAATGACCAAAGAAGCGCCGGAAGTGGCGTATGTCTCGGCCACAAACTAAAATGAAACTACCTATTGTTGATTCACGGAATAAAAAGGCTGGGGAGCTTGCCCTGCCGATCCAATTTAGTGAAGACTATCGGCCTGATCTGATCAAGAGAGCTGTCCAAACGCTTCAGAAGAATGCACGTCAGCAGTATGGGGCAAATCCTGGAGCTGGAATGAGGCACTCTTCACGGCTGAGCAAGCGTCGGCGAAATTACCGCGGCTGTTACGGCTTTGGTATCAGCAGAGTCAATCGAAAGATCTTATCACGAAGAGGAACACGTTTTTTCTGGGTTGGTGCTTTCTCACCTCAAACGGTGGGCGGCCGAAGGTCCCATCCTCCAAAAGCAGAAAAGATTTTAGAGAGAAAGATGAACAAGAAAGAGAACCAGAAAGCGATCCGTTCTGCCATCTCAGCGACTGTGCAGAAAGCCTTGGTCGAGAAACGGGGGCATAAAGTTCCAGCTTCATATCCTTTTTTAGTTGCTGGAGCAGCTGAAGAAATCTCCAAGACAAAAGATGTTGAGATGCTGCTGCAAGAATTAGGTTTTGCCGCTGAATTGGAAAGATCGATGGTCAAGAAAGTCAGGGCAGGTTTAGGCACCATGAGAGGCCGACGATACAGAAGGAAGAAAGGGATCATTATCATTACCAGCGCTGAATGCGCACTTTCAAAAGCTGCAAAAAATGTTCCAGGCGTTGATGTTGTGGCTGTTAACCAGCTTAACGCTGAGCTGCTTGCTCCTGGAGCTGATGCCGGGAGAGCAGCTTTATGGACAGAGAAAGCAGTGAAAGAAATAGGAGAACGTAAACTTTTCATGTGAGTGAACAATGGCTGGCGATACAAAAAATAAACAAAGCAAAAAAGAACAGAAGGTAAAGGAAGAGGCCCGGCAGCCTATGCAGCAAGAAGACTCTTTCGATCAGTATGAGATCATCCGTTATCCTGTCTCTACAGAGAAAAGCATCCGTCAGATCGAGTTCGACAACAAATTAGTGTTTGCTGTCCATCCGCGGGCGACAAAAGCAGATGTTAAGCAGGCAGTAGAAAAAATGTTTAATGTGAAAGTAATCGGAGTTAATATTCAAAATTCATTTACCGGTGAGAAACGGGCTTATGTCAAATTAGGGCCGGAAAGCATGGCTTCCGACGTAAGTGCAGATTTAGGGTTGATATAAGAGATATAAAATGGGTAAACGACTAGTCCAGCAACGCCGCGGACGCGGCTCACCAACGTACCGTTCACCTAGCTTCCGCTTTAAGGGGGAAGTCAAACACCCAGCTGTTCCAGGTGCAACTACCGGAACAGTTACAGACCTAGTTCATTGTGCAGGACATAGCGCTCCGCTGATGGAAGTTTCTTATCTTAGCGGGGGAAATGGTTTAGCTTTCGCACCGGAAGGGATCAGAGTCGGTGATGAGATCTCTATCGGTTCAAGCACGGAATTTAAGAATGGAGATGTTGTTGCCCTGAAAGATATTCCCGAAGGGACATTAATCCATAACATCGAACTAAAACCTGCTGACGGCGGGAAGTTAGTGCGAGCCTCAGGATCATTTGCACGAATCATCAGCAAGACAGAAGATTCTGTCAGGATCAAGCTGCCTTCCAAGAAAGAAAAACTGTTCCCGCCTGGGTGCAGGGCCTCTATCGGTATAGTAGCCGGTTCAGGACGGACAGAAAAACCTTTCCTTAAGGCGGGAACACGATATCATAGAATGCGTGCTCGGAATAAATTATATCCAATCGTGTGTGGAATCTCTATGAATGCGGTAGACCATCCTTTTGGTGGGAAGTGTTCCCACATCAAAGGACGACCTACCTTATCGCCGCGGAATGCTCCGCCAGGTAGAAAAGCAGGTAAGATCGCTCCGCGAAGAACGGGAAGGAGGAGGTAGAACAATGGCAAACGCAACTTACTTAATACAGGAAAGAAAAAAACTTAGCGGCGCTGGTGATTTATATTCAGCTGGAGGTATGTTTAGGCAAGTCATGGTTAGAGAATTTCCTGATGCTTTAGTTGTCTCCCATGATGAAGATGATTATTCCTTAGATGTTTACGATGTAAATGGGTCGGCAGTTATCATAACTGGAGAAGAAGTAAAAATAATATCCAGTGATGGAGATGGTTTGACCGGTATTAAACTGAGTTTGGAAGAAAGATTGAGATACTTTACACTTACGGAGAAGGATTAAATTGGCAAAAGAATTCAAATGGAAAGGAAAGACGGAAGAGGAACTTAAACAGATGGACCTTAAAGAGTTCATGGCTCTCATTCCAGCGCGGCAGAGGCGCTCGCTAGAGAGAGGTTTCACTGACGCTCAGAAAAGCTTGATCAAGTGTGTTCAAGCAGGAGACAAGAATATCAAGACCCATTGCCGGAATATGATCATACTTCCATCCATGATTGGGATGATTATTAGGGTGTATAATGGTAAGGATTTCGTTCCTGTAACTATCACCACTGAGATGTTGGGGTATTACTTCGGCGAGTTTGCCCACACCAGAAAACCAGTTACCCATAGTTCAGCAGGAGTCGGAGCAACAAGATCAAGTAAGGCAATATCAGCTAGGTAAATAAAATGGCATCAAAAAATACTGCAGATCCAGGGCACGTCGCGGTAGCAAGAGCTCTCAATCTGCCGGTGTCAACAAAGCATTGCATTGAGCTTTGCCGCACCTTACGCTATAAAAATACTGCTGCAGCAAAACAAATACTTGAAAATGTTGTCTCGCTGCGGCGTCCTATCCCCTTCAGGAGATTTACAAAAGACCGTGGACATAAGCCAGGGATGGCTGCAGGGCAATATCCGCGCAATGCTGCTAAGGAGATCTTGAAACTGATCCATTCCGTGGAAGCGAATGCACAAGTTAAGGGCTTGAATGCATCTAACCTTAAAATAACAAAGATGCTAGCTAACAAGGCTTCTATTCCTGTTACTGGCGGACGTCATCGAAGCGCAACCAAGCGGACACATGTGGAAGTAGAGGTATGTGAAAGGAAAGTATCTAAAGTAGCTACGAAGGTTACAAAACAGGGAACTGAAGAGAAACCTGTTGAGAAAGAAGTTAAAAAGAAAGACGTAAAGCAACCAGAACCTCATGCTCATAAAGAAGTACCAAGCGAACATGCAGTTCCTGAACGTAAAGAGAATGTTCAGAAGCGCAGCGCCGCACCAATGGCTGAACCCTCGCCAGCAGAATTATTGCGAAAGGCGCAGGCGAAAGCTGCAGAGTTAAATAAGAAAGAAAAGGAACAGGAAAAGACAAAGGAAGTTTCAAACCTCTATGAGGAATTGCAAAAGAAAGGATCATTACGCCATCGGGAGGGGAAAGTATGATTGAACGGGAATTCATCGCGCAGAAAACCAGGGAATTTTATATTCGGAAACATGTAGAAGAAATCCTGGGCAATGTTGGCATCTCCAGCGTCCGTCTTAAAAAAATACCTCTCGGCGAAAAAATAGTTATCGAAACCAGCCGGCCCAGCTTGATTGTCGGCCTCAAAGGTTCCAATATCAAAGCCCTCACAAAAACTCTTAAGGAAAAATTCAACCTTGAGAATCCGCAGATCGAGATCAATGAAGTGAAAAATATTTTACTCGACGCTAATATCGTCGCTGAGAGGATCGTCTCATCACTGGAACGGTTTGGCTCTGCGCGCTTCAAGGGCGTAGGCCATAAGACGCTGGAAAACGTCATGAGCGCAGGCGCTTTGGGAATAGAGATAATTATCTCCGGTAAAATTCCTGGCGCACGGGCAAAGAGCTGGCGTTTTTACATGGGCTATCTGAAAAAGTGCGGTGATATCGCCGTCTCAGGCGTGCGCAAAGCCAAAAAATCCGCGCTCTTGAAAAGCGGGATCATCGGAGTTAAGGTTGCGATCATGCCGCCTGATCTAGTCCTTCCGGATACGATTTTATTGTTAGAAGAGCCGCGACAGGTAATTGAAGAAGTTGCTAAGGAAACCAAACCTAAGAAAAAGACTCCACGGAAAAAAGCTGCTGCTAAGGTTGGGAAGAAAGCAGGGGAGAAAAAAGCGGCAAAGGAGAATAATAAAGAAGTTGAAGAAGCGTCTGCTCAGGAAACTAAAACTGAGGAGCCTGTAGAGGAAGCTGAAGAAATGAAGGCGGAAGAGAAAGAAGAACTAACAGAGGAACATCAATGAAAATCACCAAGGAATTAAAAGCCCTGTCTGGAACTGAATTGAGATCCAGATTGGATGAATTTAAAAAGGAACTGCTAAAATTAAATGTTCAGGCAGCTGGCGGTGCCAATGCCAGCAGCCCTGGCAAGATAAAACAGTCCAAGAAAAATATTGCACGGGTCTTAACCTTGCTTAAAGAGAAGGAGGGACGAAGCGCGTAAATGGTTGATGTATGCAATCAATGCGGGCTGCCGCAGGATCTATGCGTCTGCGAGGTAATCGCCCGAGAACAGCAGAAGATAACTGTTGAAGTTGAGAAAAGGAAGTTTGGCAAGAAATACACGGTCATCAGCGGCATCAAGAAAGAAGCCAACATTGACGAAATACTCAAAAAATTGAAGTCAAAATTTGCCTGCGGTGGGACAGCCAAACGCGGAAAAGTTGAACTTCAAGGAGATCACAAGGGAAGGATCAAAGCCGTCTTGGCGGAATTGGGTTTCCCTGAGGAAACCGTCGAGGTCATCTGACGGCATCATCAAAATTGAAAGTTTTGGTGAGCGGATAGCGAAAATGGCTCGGAAAAAAGTTTTCCCAGACGAGTTGATTGGAGAGGAAGTGGAAATTGTACATTCCACAAATCCCAGCGCTCTAGGCATCGTCGGGGGAATCATTGACGAGACCAAGCAGACACTCACAGTCAGACGAAATGACAATGGTCGGGAGGTCGTGTTGCTCAAAAATACGATTACCTTCAAGTTGTCAAGGACCGGGGTTACAGTCGCAGGGAAGGACATCATGAAAAGACCGGAAGAACGGGTCAAGGGTTAATGTCAAGAAAAGTCAAAAGTAAAAGGTTGAAAACATGGACGTAAATAAGAACGTACGGAAAGAAGTTTTGGGGATACCCGCTCCAGCGCGAGCTTTTGATAGTCGCTACCATCATAAAAATTGCCCGTTCACAGGAACGCTGGCAGTCAAGAAGGAATTATTGAGCGGTCGGGTGATCAAAAAGGATACCAATAAGTCGGCCACTATCGAATGGCATAGGACACGGTATGTCCCTAAATATGAGCGGTATGAAAGGAGAAGATCGAGATTACGGGTACATAATCCTCCTTGTCTGGATGCCCAGGTAGGGCAGGAAGTATTGGTAGCGCGGACAAGGCCATTAAGCAAGACAAAGAATCATGTCATACTTCAGATACTTGATGAACGGATAAAGCTGGTTTCACCGGAAGAAGAAATGCCGGTAAAGAAAAAAACGGAAACTGCTAAAAGCAACAAGAAAGAAAAGAAAGCTGTTGCAGAAGGTGAGGACGAATGAAAGCACTTAAAAGCAGAGTAACACGCGGACTTCCAGTAGAAGCGCTAGTTCCTACCTGTGACAACAGTGGAGCCAAGCTGCTTAAGATCTTCTCCGTAAAAGGACACAAAACTGTTAGAGGGCGAATATCGGCAGCAGGTGTTGGAGACATGGTCCTTGCAGCAGTGAAAAAAGGCAAGCTGGAAATGAGAAAGACCGTTGTTCTTGCAGTCATCGTCAGGCAGCGGAAAGAATACCGGAGAGCAGACGGCATGAGAATCAAGTTTGAAGATAATGCAGCCGTGGTTCTCAAAGATGACAAGGGAAATCCCAAAGGGACGATCTTCAAAGGGGCTATCGCTAAGGAAGTCGCCGAACGGTGGCCAGCAGTAGCAAAAGTAGCCAGCCTGGTGGTTTAATGATCCCAAGAGAATAATAAGATACTATGGCAGCAAAAGATTTTTCAACATCCTGGAAGAGGAGCTCACAACCGCGCAGACAGCGCAAGTACAGACATAACGCTCCTTTGCACGTCAAACAGAAAATGGTTCACGTTCATCTATCGCCCGAGTTGAGAGGGAAATATGGAAGGCGGAATGTGCAAGTAAGAAAAGGCGATAAGGTAAAAGTCCTGCGCGGGAAATTCAGCAAGAAAGAAGGTAAAGTAGAACGAGTACATGTTAAGGGCGGAAAGGTTTTTGTAACTGGGATTGAAATGATAAAAAAAGATGGCACTAAGCTTCCCGTTGCCCTGGACCCTTCAAATGTGATGATCACCAGTTTAGATCTAAGCGACAAGAGGAGGAGCGTTTCCGCTATCAAAAAGGAAACGAAAGCCGGTGAAACGGCAAGCGAAAAGAAGGCAGAAACTACAAAGAAATTAGAAAAAACGAAATGAACGCTGAGGAAAACAAACAATGAAAATAAAATTATTTTCAAGCATTTCACGGAGTGAAATACAATGAAGAATCATCTGAAACGAATTGCAGCACCAAAGACTTGGTTCATCAATAGGAAATCAAATACCTTTATCCTACGGCCAAATCCAGGCGCACATTCCTTCCATTACGGTCTGCCGTTAGGAGTTATCCTGCGGGATATGCTTACAGTGGCTTCAACTATGGGGGAAGTCAGGAAAGTCCTTCATAACAAAGAAGTCCTCATCGACGGCGTAAAGAGAGATGACCATCGTTTCCTGGTCGGGCTTTTCGACGTCGTTTCGCTTCCTGAGCTGAAGAAACAGTACCGTCTCGTTTTAGATGTGAAGGGAAGACTAGTGTTATCTGAAATCACAGAAAAGGAAAGCGGCATTAAAATCAGCAAAATTGTCGGCAAAACTGCTCTTCGCGGCGGCAAGATCCAATTCAACTTACATGATGGGAAGAACATCGTTACTGACACCAAAGCAAGCGTAGGCGATAGTTTTGTCGTCACGCTGCCAGCATTGAAGATTGCCAAAGTTTTGCCGTTAAAGCAAGGTATGCACATTTTCCTGACCAAGGGCAAGCATGCCGGCGATTCAGGAGTGCTTAAGGAAATCAAAGGCAGGGAAGCGACGTACTCTGCGCGTGACGCGGACATCGATACAGCTAAGGAATACCTTTTTGTCGTCGGCGAGAAAGGAGCTGAAATCAAAACAGGACTATGAATTGGTATGGATAGGTAAATCAGAGATAAAGAAAAGGTAATAATCAAAATGTCAGACCAGAAAAGCATGCAAAGCAAGCCTTCACGGGCGAAGAGTGTCTCGGGAGAAGCTTCGCAGAATAAAAACCAGAACCGGATGAGGGAGATCTACATAGAAAAAGTTACGCTGAACATCGGTGCAGGCAAGAATGAGGAGTTACTAAAGAAAGGGCTGAAACTGCTGCAGAAACTTGCTCCGCTTACGCCGGTAAAGACCTTCACGCAGAAAAGAATTCCAGGATGGGGTTTACGTCCAGGTTTGTCCATCGGCTGTAAGGTAACTGTCAGGAAGGAATGCACGGAGATGCTTCGAAAGCTGTTAGTGGCGAAAGAAAATACCCTTAAAGCAAACAGTTTTGATAGCAATGGCAATTTTTCCTTTGGGGTTCCTGAGTACATCGATATTGAAGGCTTGGAGTACGATCCTGAATTAAAGATAATGGGCTTAGAAGTTGCCGTCACTCTGGAAAGGCCAGGGTTTAGAGTCAAGAAGAGGAAGATAAAGCCAGGCAATCTCGGCAAGAATCATAAAGTGACACGCGAGGATGCTATCGCTTTCGTCCAAAAGATGGGGGTGGCAGTCCAATAAAATCCGATCGGGATTGAGGAACTGACAATAGAAAATGACAACGAGCGATTACAGGAAAATGTTCACCCAGCTGGATCAAAAGCCGGTGAAGAAAGCGAAGTACATCAAATTTAACCAGCCTAAAGAAAGATCCTGCGGCATTGCTCTTCGCAAATGCAAGAACTGCGGCAGGATGAGAGGGCATATCAATAAGTATGGCTTGCATCTTTGCCGGCAATGTTTCCGGGAGATGGCTCCGGAGCTGGGATTCAAAAAATTCAGCTGATCAGCCAAAATGGCTAATAATAACAACTGATAAAATGAAAATCAACATGACAAGAATGACAAAAATGACGAGGAAAGCAGGAAAATGTTAAATGACCCCTTGGCAGCGGCCTTGACAAAGATAATCAACGCGGAACGTGTTGGGAAACGTGAAGTAGTTATCAAACCAGCCTCGGCGATGATCAAAAAAATATTCACGATCATGAATGAACATAACTATTTAGGATCTTTTGAAGAAGTTGCTGACGGCAAGGGAGGGATCCTGAAAGTTAATCTTTTGGGAAACATCAACAAATGTGGTGTAATCAAGCCGCGGTTTTCAACCAAGAAGAATAATTTTGAAAAGTGGGAGAAACGCTATCTTCCGGCTAAGGATTTTGGCGTTATCCTAGTCTCAACACCGCAGGGGATCTTGACACACGCCTCAGCCAAGGAAAAAGGAACAGGAGGAAAATTGCTGGCGTACTGCTACTGACGGTTACCAGCATACTCAGTTACGATAGACGATGAAAGAAAATCTCACCAAAGGAATTGCACTTGTTGCGGGCGTTACTGCTGCTGTTGACGGCAGCGTGCTGACTGTAAAGGGACCTAAAGGAGAGGTGAAGCGAAACTTTCTTCATCCCCAGGTTAAACTTTCCCTGAAAGACGGCAAGATCATCCTTGCAGCTTCCAAGGCGACGAAAAGGGAGAAGACGGTCATGGGATCTTTTGCTGCTCATATCCTGAACATGGTCAAGGGGGTTCAACATCCTCATATCTATAAGCTTAAGATCTGTTCGGGGCATTTCCCCATGAACGTCAGTGTTTCGGGAAGGGATGTTACTGTCAAGAATTTCCTAGGAGAGGCAGTCCCGCGAAAAATAAAAGTTACGGAAGGCGCGGTCGTTAAAGTTAACGGCGACGAGATCGAGGTAAGCAGCGCAGATAAAGAAGTCGCAGGGCAGGCAGCAGCGCAGATAGAAACTCTATGCAAGGTCACTAACCGCGACCGGAGAATTTTCCAAGACGGATGTTATATAACTCATAAATCGGGGAAGGATATTTAACGAAAATGAATACGACACTACTGGAATTACGGAACAAGGCTAAGAAGAGCAGCCCTCGCTTTGTAGTCAAGGAATCTAAATTTTCAGCCCGTGTCAAACGCAGGTGGAGATTCCCCCGAGGTAAGCATTCAAAAGTACGCCAGATGCACTGCGGCAGGCCGGCCTTGCCAGAACCTGGGTATGGTTCGCCCAGAGAAGTTAAAGGCTTGCATCGTTCCGGCTTGGCGATGGTGTTAGTTCATACTGCTGTAGAAATGGAAGCCTTGGATCCAGTCAGCCAGGGAGTAGTCATCGGCTCTACTGTCGGAAAGAAAAATAAGCTGGAACTCCTTGCACTTGCACAACGTAAGAAACTTACTGTTTTGAATATTGCTGATGTTGCTGCTTCCGCAGAAGAGATTAAAAAGAAGTTTGCGGAAAGAAAGGAAAATAAGAAACAAAAATTGTCAGAACTGAGCAAGAAAGACGAGGAAAAGAAGAAAAAGGCTGAAGAAAAGAAGGTCAAGGAAGAGAAGGAAAAAGCAGAAAAAGACGAGCATAAGCATGATCACGGCCATGAGCATGACCTTCAGCCAGAGGAGGAAAAGAAGCAGAGGGAATTAGCTGAAAAGACGATCACTAAAAAACAATAGGAAAAAATCAAAACAAAGATCCTACCACAACAAAAATGAACCATAAAAAGACACTTGCCGGGAAAATCTTGAATGTATCTCCAAACAAAGTTAGATTTAGAGGGGATGCTCTTGAGGATGTCAAGAAGGCAATCACCCGTTCTGATTTCCGCGGCCTTATAGCAATAGGAAAAATATTCAAGAGCGGCAAGAACCACTCATCGCGTGCTGGAGCGCGGAAGATAGCTGCACAAAAAAGGAAAGGGAGACAGAAAGGATCAGGATCACGAAAGGGTTCAAAGCATTCAATAGTAAGCAGGAAAGAGCAATGGATTGCGAAAGTCCGGGCTCAGCGTTTACTGCTGAAAGAGCTGCGCGATAAAGAACTGCTCTCCAAGAAGGACTACCGAGCGCTGTATTCAAAAAGCAAGGGCGGCTTTTTCAGGAATAAACGGCACATCAAGTTGTACTTGAAAGAGCATAATCTCACCCAAAGCAAGAGCCAAAGCTAATTCATACTTAAGGTAAACAATAATGGCAACGAAAAAACCAAAGACAATATCATACCGGCGAAAACGGGATAAGCAGACTAATTACCACAAGCGCCTGCTGTTGCTCCTTTCACGGGAAAAACGGCTTGTTGTGCGGATAACCAACCAGAAAGTCCTGGCGCAGCTGGCCCAGTTCATGCCTACTGGCGACAAAATACTGCTAACGGTAGATTCATTTGCTCTCAAGAAACTTGGCTGGACATATTCGTGCAAGAATCTTCCTGCTGCCTATCTTACCGGACTATTGTTTGGGAAAAAGGCTGTTGAGAAAGGTTACACGAAAGCGATACTGGACACGGGCCTGCGTTCTCCCCTGCATAAGGGCAGGGTCTATGCATTCCTGAAAGGAGTTCTTGACGCAGGTGTGGATATGCCTCATGGATCGGAGGAGATCTTTCCGGAAGAAGGAAGAATGAAAGGTGAACATATCAAGCAGTATGCAGCAAAGATTAAAAATGATACTGCTTTGTACAAGCAGAGATTTACGCAATATTTAAAAAACAATGCTGAGCCGCAAAGGATCGAGGAAGTATTTGAAACAGTGAGAGGAAAAATCACACGCTAAGAATCAGAACACGCTAAGAATCAGAAAATACCTAAAACGAGAAATATTTAAAAAATGGCTGAAGAAAAACGAGAAAAAAAATTCGGGAAACAATCAAACCGTAGAAGGAGAGATGACCAAGGTAGAAATAGAGAGGAACATGCCCCTGAAGTTGTCTGGAACCCGACCACGGCTGTCGGCAAGATGGTCAAGGATGGAACGATTACGGATATAGAAACTATCTTTGATAAGGGCTACCGAATCCTTGAGCCGGAGATTGCTGCTACTCTTCTTCCTAATCTAGAGGAGAATCTCTTACTTGTTGGTCAGGCTAAAGGAAAATTTGGCGGCGGACAACGAAGGATTTTCAGGCAGACCCAGAAGAAAACAAGGGAAGGGAACAGGATCCAGTTCACGACGTGTGCTGTGGTTGGTAACAGGAATGGTTATGTCGGCATCGGTATCGGCAAAAGTAATGAGACGGTTCCTTCACGGGATAAAGCTAAAAGGAAAGCGCGGATTAATATCATAAGAATACGGCGGGGAAGCGGCAGCTGGGAATCAGATTCCCGGGAGCCAAATTCTATCCCGTTCGCTGTGGAAGGAAAATGCGGTTCGGTTATTGTAAAACTGAAACCAGCACCTCGAGGAAAAGGCTTGTGTATCGAGAGGGAGTGTGCCAAAATATTACAGCTGGCAGGGATTAAAGACATCTGGAGCAAGACCGAAGGGCAGACAAAAACAAAACTGAATCAGATCTTTGCCTTAATGGATGCTCTTCGCAAACTTTCTGAAATAAAAGTCAAACCTGAAGACCGGATCAAATTAGCGGTTGTTGAAGGTAAATTGAAGAGTGCAGCGGAGGGCACGGTATAACGATGGCAGAAAACCCTGAGAAAAGCCGTAACCTTGCTGTGGTCTTAGTGAGAGGCTTAGTGAAAGTCACTAAACCAGTCAAAGATACCTTAGTGCTGTTAAATTTAACTAGAAAGAACACCTGTGTTGTTGTTGAAGATTCCCCTTCCAGCAGAGGGATGATCGTGAAAGCGAAAGATTATGTGACCTGGGGTACGCTCAATGAAGAGACATTCAAAGAGTTAGTTGAAAAGCGGGGAAGGAAGAACGCTGAGAAGGGCAGGAAACAATTTGCCCTCAACCCACCACGCAAAGGTTTTGGCAGAAAGGGGATTAAAGTTGCCTTCAAGGCCGGTGGAGCGTTAGGGAATAGGGAAGATAAAATCAACGATTTGATCAAGCGGATGCTGTAATAAAGGTCCTATACGATACAATGGTAGTCAAAAAACGAAAAAAAGTGAATCGGTACCGTGGGCATACTACTCATGGCGGCGGACATAGAAAGAAACGCCGAGGCGCTGGTTCCAGAGGCGGACGTGGAAATGCCGGAAGCGGGAAGCGAGCCGGGCACATGAAGCAAGGTATCGTGCTGGGAGGGCATGGATTTACTTCCAAGAGCAGATCCATTGTTAAAGCAGTTAACCTTACTTATTTTACACCCGCGCGTCTGGAACAGCTGGTTGCAGAAGGAAAAGCACATAAAGAGAAAGGGTATTATTCTGTTGATCTGGCAGAGTTAGGCTATACTAAATTGCTGGGGACTGGAGCTCCCTCAATGAAATTAAAACTGACAGTCCAATCATGCAGTGCTGGCGCAGCGGAAAAAGTTAAAGCTGCCGGCGGCGAGGTAATAATCACAAAAGCTGCTGGTGCGAAGCCAGGTTCAAACGCATCGGCAAAAGAAAAAGAAGAGTAAGTGAAAAGAGTAGTGAAAAATGTCTTTCCTTGACAAAATAATTTCCAATCTCCCTGAAGTAAAGGGGCCGAAACAAAAACGGCTGCCCTTCAAGGAGAAGCTGAAATGGACTTTAGTCACTCTGGTTCTTTTCTTTGTCTTAGGATTCGTTCCTCTTTTTGGTCTAGGAGAGAACGCCTTGCAGCAATTTGAATTTCTCTCCATTATTTTAGGAGCGTCATTTGGCAGTATTATCTCTTTAGGGATAGGTCCTTTGGTAACCTCATCCATCGTTTTGCAGCTTCTTTCGGGAACCGGGATTCTGAAGATGGACCTGACGACAACAGAGGGGAGGCAGCGGTTCCAAGGATTGCAGAAGCTGTTTGCGATCTTTTTTGTCATTTTTGAAGCTGCAGTTTATGTCCTGATGGGCGGGTTAGCTCCCGCACCGGAATTGGCTGGCACAGCCTTGTATTCTCAATTGGAGTTCATCTTAATTTTGCAGTTATTCCTCGGCGGCATACTGATCATGTTCATGGATGAGGTGGTCAGCAAATGGGGATTTGGTTCAGGAATCAGCTTATTTATCGCTGCAGGAGTTGCCCAACAGCTGTTCATTCGGCTGTTCAATTTTTTGCCCTCGCCTACTAACCCAGATATTGCTGCCGGCGCCTTGCCAGCATTATTCCAGTCTTTAGGGAGGGGCGATGTCACTACGGCAGGTTTGCAGTTAGCGGGAATAATTTCCACGCTGCTGGTATTTGCCATCTGTGTCTATGCGCAGTCGATGAAAGTAGAAATTCCTTTATCCTTTGGAAGAATACGGGGACAGGGTATCAGATGGCCGCTGAATTTCTTTTATACATCCAACATTCCCGTCATTCTCGTTGCCGCGTTGATGGCTAACATCCAGTTGTTTGCACATCTGCTGCAGAAGTGGGGAGTTCCACTGTTGGGTACATTCTCAGGAAACTCTCCGGTAAGCGGCCTGGTCTATTGGCTTAGCTCACCGGATTTAGTCGGAAACATCCTTCGAGGAAGTTTTACTTTTTCACAACTAGGCACTTCATTGATTTATGTCGGTGTTTTTATAGTAGGATCAGTAGTTTTCAGCATTTTCTGGATGCAGACAGCCAACATGGATGCCAAAAGCCAGGCTAAGCAGATTCTCGCTTCAGGATTGCAGATTCCTGGTTTCAGGAGGGATGAGCGGGTGCTGGAAAAGATCTTAAGCAGGTATATCTGGCCATTGACAATAGTTGGTGGTGCTTCCATTGGATTACTAGCTGCGATGGCAGATTTAACTGGTGCATTATCCAATGGAACAGGGATTTTACTGGCAGTGATGATTACATATAAGTTGTATGAAGAGATTGCCAAGCAGCACATGATGGATATGCATCCTGCGATGCGGAAGTTTATGGAATAGTCGTGGGATTGAACGGAGTGAAATCTCACTTGAGTGAATTTCGATCAAACATTTGCCGAACGCAGTGAGCGCAAAGGTTTGTGATGCGATATGCATCCTGCGATGCGAAAGTTCATGGAATAACCTTTTAAGAAAACACAAAAAGTGAAAACTATCACTTTTGTGCACCAACAAAGTAGTTTCTTTGTTGAGTGGGTTAATCAAAACAGAGGCAATTCTGCCACTAAGAACATTTATGAGTTCCTTGAAGGTGAAGAATGAGAATCTCTCGTAATGTTGGAATTGGAATGGCAGCTGCAGGCATAGTTGGAATAGCTCTTTCAGGAGCAACTGTCAGCCTGTTTGAGGGTAAATTGGAAAGCCTCACACACATGTCGCCAGAACATGCTGAGAAGATTGTGAAAAAGGAAAAATTATACAAAGCTCATCTTATCGGTGGTGCCACTGGCTTGGCAATTTCATTTCTCTTATATGGCGTTGGAGCTTATGCTGTTGATCGTAAAGATGAAGAGTTAGAACAAGTGATGGCAAGATCTTATAGATGTACGGGTGGTGAGACTAATGAAAATAGAATGTGAAGGACCAAGTGCTCTTTATCAGCGGGCTGAAAAAGCAGTGGCGAAGATAGTAAAGAAAAGTTACCGAAATTACGTTGGGTGGCATGAAGATAATGATCCAATCATGCTCGTTCTCGGCTCCGGTTGTGGTGATGTCGCAGAGAATATTGACCCGTTTATTGAAATAGATTATGCTGATATCAAAGGCATGCCAGAATCTACTGTTGCCGGACATGCAGGAAAATTACTTCTTGGCCATTACGGTGGAAAAAATGTCGTTGCCTTCTCCGGCCGGAATCATTACTATGAAGGAAATTCCGCGCAACAAGCCAGCTACATGGTTTATGTTGCTCATCATTTGGGAGCGAAAGTGGCAATCATGACTGCGGCAGCTGGGATAGCTCCAAGGTTAAAGGCAGAAAGGACCGATCTGACAGAATACATGGCTAAAGTAGGCGATGTGATGTTGGTTGACACCTATTTTCCAAATTATCTGCCTAGTAGTTTACGCGGACCGATTGATGAAAAGAAAGTAGGGGCGCGGTTTAACGGAACGATTAATGTGCCAAGTATGGCTCTTGCCTTTCTTGCACAGCAGGTTGCTTTCCGTGAAATGGAAAGATATCTAGACCCTGCTGTCTATGTGCCTCGAGAAGGGCCAAATTATGAAACGTCAGCTGAGGTTAGCATGCTAACTCATCTCTCTAAAATAGTTGGCTTGCCGGCACTGGGAGGGATGTCTACAGTACCAGAATTAGAGGCAGCAAATATGCTGCGAATGGATAGTTTGGTTTTGGCAGTTGTAACCAATAGGATGTTTGATATGGATGCCAGACGCAGAATTTATGCTGGTTTATGTGATTCGGTCGATCAGAGCGGAAGGACAGACCATACCTTAGGTGAATTAAATCAACTGATTGGTAAGTCCATTGCGGCTAGCCAACCCAGCCATGCTGAAGTTGCTGAAACAGCCGGAAGTAAGCAGGTGACGGAGAAATTAGAGAAGCTTATTGGCGGAGTTGTCAGGGCGATTAGATTTTGATGCAATTTGCTGCAAATATTTATATACTTCTTTTCTTTTTCAATATCTATATTGAGGTGATGTCAATGCAGCAACAGATGTATGATGGCGGATCTACGGTCGGGAAGATTATAAAGCCAATCAAGATGGAAGGTGTTAAAACATCGATCGATTCTACAGAGACAGTAATAGGATCAACAGAAACAGTACTTTCCCCGTTGGAAGCGAAAGCTATTCATAGCTCAATTTCTCATGGAGAAGACCAAGTAATAATTTACTCCCAACCTTTAGAGAAATGGTGGATAGGTAATCATAATTCCGCTCCAAGAATGTATGGTGCGACATTCCCTACTGGGATGAGATGCGATCCAGATTGGTCAAGTGATGAAAGTACCCGACCTAGCGGAGATGAGTTGAAACGACGCCAGGAAGAAGCTGATAAGAGAGTTTACGAGATTATCGGAATAAGAATTGATGAACTATTAAAACGGCGCGACCATGAGCATCGTTCTACTGAACGAATTTAATTTTTTCTTCTCTCTTTTTCTCCATAATCTATCAAAAAACATAGTTTTTCGGAAGATTCCGGAAATTCTAAAAAATTTCCGTTATCTTTATAAATCATCAATAGAAGCAGATTATAATGGTATTTTTAGATCCAGTATTGAATCCTGTACTCCAGCCATTGCTCAATATGAGCCCACTTCTGACTGTCGTAGTTCTGGCTCTGTTCATCTCGCTGGTCATTACCCTTTCCTATAAGTTCTTGACAAACCAGAGCCAAATGAAGGAGCTGAAGGAGAAGCAAAAAGGGTTCCAGAAGAAAATGAAGGAATTGCGTTCAGATCCAGGGGAAATGATGAAAATGCAGAAAGAAGCCATGTCTGCAAATATGGAATACATGAAACATTCACTAAAGCCGACTCTTATCACGATGCTGCCGATCATCCTTATCTTTGGCTGGATGACCGCTCATCTATCATTTGAACCAATCTACCCCGGCGAGCCGTACAGCATCACCGCAGAATTCACAGACGGAGTTACTGGGCAGGCAGAGCTGGTTGTTGATGAAGGAACTGAACTTCTTTCTGAAACTAAGCAGGACATCAACAGCGCCGTGACTTGGAACCTGAAGAGTGAGGAGGGAGCGCATCTCCTTACTGTAAAGCATGGCGACAATGAGCAGCAGAAAAAGGTTCTTATAACAACAGAGTTAGAGTATGAGCAGGCAATTTCTGTCTACCCGCATTCTTCTATCGAAAAAGTAACTGTTAATTACAATAAACTTAAGCCTCTTGGTCCTACATTTACAGTGCCGTTGTTTAATTGGCAGCCAGGCTGGCTGGGCTTGTATCTTATCCTTTCGATCGTCTTCAGCTTAGCTTTGCGTAAGTGGCTGAATATTTATTGAGGTAGTTCATTCTATGGCACACGTTTTTGATCCCGATACCTTGTTTGCGATATCGAATGCTGTAGCACGAAAGCATTATGTTGCTGGTCAAGGAAAGCTCTCAGCTATGCTCGATGAACTTACTATTCAATTAGCAGAAGCATATCCTGAGCAGATCTACACTGGTCAGCGCCATTGGATTCCCAACAAAACTGGCGGTGCATTAGGGAAAATGGCGTTGCTGCATGCTTCTTTAGAGGAATATTTGTTGATCTGGAATACATCAGTAGGCACAGCCGGCTATTCTGGAAGATATAGGACGGTAGTGAGGGATATTATGCTGCGAGGCCAAATGCGCTGTTCTATCACTGGAAATGGAGTAGAAGAATTGACTCCGAGGCTATATCAGTTAGGGGAAATGGCGATTTTAGAACCAGGACAAGTTAAGGAATATAGCACTACTGATGGCACCATGATGTTAGAATATGCCCAAGGCTTCATTCCTTCCATGCTTCCTCAAGGGTTAGTAGAGGTATTTACCAGCACCTTAGATCTGGTCGCCTTACGAGATACGTTGGATTGGTATGGTACATTTACAGTAAGTAAATTACTTACCGGGAAAATGCCGAAAGCTGGCAACTAAACTGTAGAAAGCTTTATAAAAAAGGCTTATTCTGGATAATAAGTCCCATAGGGATATTTATCTTTGAGGCAACTCGGATGGAAGTTTTTCTTCTCTCTCAGTTGACTTAATAATAAGTGAGGTTATAACAATGCCACGAGGAATGTTTAGGTCAAGAACTTTACGTAGAGTATTTGTGAAAACTCCCGGAGGGAGAAATGTTATTCATTACAGAAGGCGCAAGCCATCAAAAGCAGTCTGTAGTGCATGTAAGACGCAATTGGCAGGCGTTCCACGGGAGTTGCCTTATAAAATGGCTAACATGCCCAAAACGGCAAAACGGCCCGAACGCCCCTACGGCGGGGTGTTGTGCTCAGCATGCACGCGAAAACTCCTGCAGGAGAAAGTACGAGGTGAGGCACAATGAGTCTATTTGAAATAGGAAGAGTATGCCTCAAAATTGCCGGCAGAGATGCAGGCAGGAAATGCGTTGTTGTCGAAAGCGCCGGGGAAGGGTATGTTGTTGTTGACGGTTCCACGCGGCGGAAAAAAGTCAATGTCAAGCATCTTGAGCCCTTGTCACAGATGTTAGATTTGAAAGGTAAGGCCAGCCATGATGTTGTGAAGAAAGCCTTCGAGAAGTTAGGCTTGCCAGTATGGGATACCAAAAGCAAGAAGCCAGCTGCAAGACCTAAGAAGCAGAAGGTGAAGAAGCAAGCTCCTGTAGTTCAGGAGAAAAAAACTTCCAAACCGAAGAAGGCTAAGAAAGAAGTCAAGGCTGAAGAAGCGGTAGAAGCGCCGATGGAGGCGTGATTTTTATCATTTTATTATAATTTAATTTTTTCAGATTATTATTATTATTATTTAGTTCTTCCACGCCAGCTTAAACAATTCTCCTAAATTCAATTCAAAACAGACTACCGGCATGACCATCTGCCAATAGGTTATCACTTGAGGATGCAGTTCTCCGATAATTCCGATCTTTTTGCCGTGAATAGTGATGTCTCCGCTTCTTCCAGAGATGAAAGGAGGATGTTCGCTTTCTTTGACCATGCATTCCAATCCCAACGCTCTGATCAATGCTTCTAAGACCTGCCTGATTTCTGTGAAGTCAGTTTTATCGTGGCACAACATAACATTGAGATGTTCTGCTTCAAGAATGCCAGTCTCAGTATCCCCTGGGACGAAGATCCTGCCTATCTCAAAGATGTTCTGCGGATATTCATGGTGCTGGTTTTCCGCAAGTATTTTCATGAGGCTAGGCATGATAGCATTGCGGAGATGATTGTGGTCGCCGATGGCGTTTTTGAGAGGGATAGGCTGTTCTGCTGCTAAATTCATTTTAGTGGTTAAATCTTCTTTAGTAGTCAAATGAAAGTTCTTAACTTCCAATAATTGCATCCCTACTAACAAATCACGGACTTTCTTGCTGAATTTTTCAAATTCATCTTCCTCTCCGATCGTTGCTACATTTGGAATCTCTTCCTGGAAATTCTCATAGCCGTAGGCAATAGCAATATCTTCAATCAGATCAACTTGATGAAGGATATCTGCCCGATAGGCTGGGATTAATACGTGTCCTTGTTCAAAGCCGTAGCCCATTTTTTCTAAGAGTTTGATTGCATCTTTTTCTGAAAGAGATAATCCTAATCGTTTATTGACATACGGCAAATCTAGTTTCATCTTGGAAGGAGTGAGGTTTGGCGTTGTTTTTGTTCCTTCTGAATATTCTAATTTAAGGGAATAGATTTCTCCACCCATATCTGCTAAAGCAGTTACAATCATGTTCAAGCAAGTGCTTAATACTTCAAAGTCAAAGCCAGAGCATTCTACGAAAACGTCTTTAGTTTCATCAGTTACTCGGCCGGTTTTATCTGAATTGATAATCGGCGGCATACTGAGAATTTCCCCTTTAGCGTCCACGAAAATGGGATATTTTGCTAATCTTTGCAAGAGATGAGCATATTCTTTTCCGGCTTTATGTTCTTCCAGAATTTCTAGTGCAGACATCTCTCGGTCTGATTCCAGAGGTCGGAATTTGATTTTATTGGGAGAATCTGCTCTGTAAGTGATGGGGAAGGTAATTTTTTCCATAGGATAGATGCCGATAGCTGCTTTCTTTCTGTTTCTGCCATAGGTGACATGCAACTTTTCCTGAATTTGGATGACCTGCCGAAGATTCTCTTCATCAAACTGCAATCCTTTGACAATAGCACAGGCAGTATACGGTCGAATTCCTTTTACGGAAGAATCGATGATTATTTTTTGATTGCTTTCTTTGACAGCATATTTGCGCAATCCTGTTTTCACGCCGATGAAAGAGCTGAAAGCTCGGGCAAACCCCTGTTCTGATAACATGTCCGGCCGATTCGGAAAAACTTCAACATGAATTTCATTATCTTTTATATCTTCCAGATCAGTGCCTAACATACTGATGCGGTCTTTCAGCTCTTCGAGAGGCAGTTCTTTTCCTACCAATTGTTCAAAGACTTTTTTGTTTAAAGTTATTGATGGCATTTATTTCAACCACAGCCTCATCTCTCTGATCTGCTTCAAGTCATTTTTGTTAATATCACGAATGTCAGTGATATTCCAATATTCTGAAATAATTCTTCCCATGCCCTGTCCCCAGGCTATTACCGGGCAGTCAAACCCCAGCAATGGTTTGACTACTTCCGGTCGGAAAATTCCTGCGCCGCCTAATTCCACCCATTGTTTTTTGACAGGGTGGAAAACATCAACTTCCAGTGATGGTTCCGTATAAGGAAAATGTGCGGGACGCATCCTTACCTTGGAAAATCCCATCTTTTTGTAAAATTGAGTTAAGTATCCCTTCAAGTGTTTGAGATTGGCATTTGGATCTATCACAATCCCTTCGACTTGATAGAATTCAAATAAGTGTTTCCAGTCTAATGCTTCGTTGCGGAAAACCTTTCCTACTGCAAAGAACTTTGCAGGTAAATCTTCTTTCTTTAGTGTAGCTAGAGTTTGTGCGGATAAAACGGTAGTGTGAGTTCGCAGCAATATCTGTTCGGTTTCTTCTTTGGAAAATTGATAACGCCACCCTTTACTGCCCGTATCTGCACCGTTTTCATGCACCTCTTTGATCTTTTTCCAGAGTTCAGGAAGCTTTGCCTTTCCACCAAGGTAAAAAGTATCCTGCATTTCTCTAGCGGGGTGATCTTGGGGAACAAATAAGGCATCCAAATCCCAGAAAGCGGACTGCACATAATTGCCGGTCATCTCTGTAAAGCCTAGCTCCAGCCAAATTGATTTAATGTATTCAAGGGCTTCGTTTTCAAAATGTTTCTTGCCAGCGTGTTTTTGCGGAACATTGATCTCCACATCATAGGCTCTGAATTCTTTCTCTTTCCATTCACCGGTCTTGAGCAGGGATGTGGTAAGCCGGTTGACTACATCGGTACTGATTTTCAAGGAAGCAAGCTCCTGGCCTAGTTTTGTCAGCGTTACGGTAATCACTTTAGATTCGGTGAGGGTCAAAAATTCTTTTCTTCTTTTGAGATCTTCAACCAGTTTCTGTTCTTCTTCGGAAAGAATGTTTAATTCCAGAGGAAAATGCTTGTGCAAGAATAGTTCTTCAGGAGTTCTTTCCTGCTGCACTTTTTTTCCTTGTTCGGTGATCCTGAGCTGCACTGTTTCTCCTTTTTGTATGTCAACAGCTCCTCTCCTTCTCAGGACGCCAAGGCAGGCATTGACTTCTTCCCTGGAAAGTTTGGATTTTTTGGTTACAACATTGAGGCCTTTAAATTCGTCTGAGAGGGCATTCAGGAATGCCTTTTCCGGTAATCCTTCTTTCTTATAGCGCAGGCCGTTTTTGTCTAAGAAGATTATCTTTTTTGTTTCTGAGTGTATGGTAAGCGCCTTTTTATTTTCCAGCCACTGCAGGGCACGCATGACTTCAATGTCCTGGAGCTTGGTTGCAGAAGTGATGGCAGAAAGTTCTGTATGGCTTCTTAGCACCGGTAAAACAGCCCGTTCCAGGGGGTGTAATTTGCGTATTAAACTATCCAGTTCCATTCCAATCTAAAATGGCAATTTCTTTATAAAATTATAGTCCTGTCCAAGACAGAGCCATCGTCACCAAAAGCTTCTTAAATAAACTATATTTCCGAACAAAGCATGTGGGCAGATTTTCATTGTCATACCCGGGATGGTAAACAGAGTCATAAAGACACTGTTAAACATTTTTTAGAGGTAGCCTATGCCGGAGGGGGAATAGCTGTAGGAGCCATGTCCAACCCTGATCCACCATTACTTACTTTGGGGGGATGTAGGGATTATCTTGCGCTGGCAAAAGATGCAGCAGTGCCGGTCCAATTTTATGTACATATTGGCCTAACTGCGGATATGGAACAAGTAAAACGCGCTGTTGATGCCTACAGAAAAGAACCTGGTATCTGTGGCAAGAAAATCTTTCTGGGCAGATCCACCGGCGGCTTGAGTGTCGTACGTGAAGACGATCAGTATGCAGTTCTTGAAACACTGGCACGGCAGGGGTATGACGGTGTGCTGGTAGCTCATTGCGAAAAAGAATCAGAAATGAATGACACTGCTTACAATCCCAAAAAACCGCAGACGTGGAGCACCAAATGCAGGCCGGAAAGGGCTGAGATTAAGTCCTTCGGCGATTTAATCAGTGCAGCTTCTTCTGTAAAATTTCAGGGAACGATCCATGTTGCTCATGTAAGCACTGTTGAAGTGGTGGAATATATTTATGCCCATAGAAATACTGGCAGGTTGAAATTAAGCTGCGGCATTACACCGCATCACGCTTTTTTGAGCAATGAGTATATGAGGGGAAGGGAAGGAGCATGGTATAAGTGTAATCCTCCTTTACGATCACCAAGAACACAAGAGCGACTACTAGAATTGCTGCTGCAGGGGCATATACCCATCATTGAAAGCGACCATGCTCCTCATGCTGGTGAAGATAAAATCGGGAAGTGTTTTACCAGTAAAAAACATGGGAAAGCGAAACAGCAACAACTGTTGCCAGCTTCTGGAATCGCCTCTGGAACGATCTGGCCTTATCTTTACAAGGCTTTGTTGAACCAGGGCATGAGCCGTGAAAATGTCCATGCAGTCATGCGCGATAATGTCATTGCCTTGTATGGCCTTGACGAAAGGATTCCTGCTCGAGACAGATGGAGGCAGGTGAATTGGGATGCCTTGGAGAAATTGCGTGCTGATTATCCTCATGATTCCTTCCGCAAACTTTTTGACAAGGGTGTTTTTGAACCAGGATGGTAGCTGAAACACTGGCACGGCTGGAAGCGATAGTACGGCCCTATCTGACAAGAAAACTTGCTCCACAGCAAGCAACTAAGTTATATTCCAAAGGAAGAAAAAGTTTTCTCTCCACGCTCACGAGCGAAACTGCTGAAGCCTATTCTCCGCCTGAACATCTGCAACGGACATTATGGGGGCTTACCTTCCGCTCACCGATCATGAACGCTGCTGGGATGTTCAAAAACGGGGAAGGTTATTATCTGATGCATGAGCAGGGGGCTGCTGGTTTTCTGGGAGGGACCACAACTTGGAATCCTCGAGTTGGAAACGAAAAAGAGGGGATACAAACACCCTTTGTTCCGTATCCTGAATCAGGAGCTGCATCTAATTGGCTGGGCCTGCCAAATAATGGCGACAAGGAGGTTTGTATCAATTATATTGGAATTGGAAAGAAAGATGGTTTTCCCTTAGGGCATAGTGTCATGAGATCTCCTGATCTGTCAGTTTCCGAGGGGATGGAGAAACTTGTGCAAGCCATGATCATGTATGAACAAGCAGGTGTCGATTGGCTGGAAATCAATGAAAGCTGTCCCAATACTGGGCATGGGAAGGGAGATGATCTGAAAGAAGAACGGATGCTCGTTGACAGGCTAAGCTACATTGAAGGATGTTTTCTGAAGAGACGGAAGGGCAATAACAGTATCCCGGTGGTTGTAAAATTTTCCAATGATACTCCTATACAACGTGTTCCGTTCATCATGGATGTACTACCTGCCTTCGGCTTCGACGGTGTCAATTTCGGCAACACTTCCACAGCGTACCGGGACTTACGGAACTCCATTGTTCCAGAAGAAAGAAGATTGTACGATTATTTTACAACTACGTTTGGCGGCGGAGTCAGCGGTCGGCCATTAAAGGGCCGCTCACTATTGCTGGCAGTGGCAGCTGTGCAGTACTTGCGGGAACATCCGCCTGAACGGGAGTTTCAGGTTATCAGGACGGGAGGTATCGAAACGTGGGAAGATATCGTGGATTCAGAAAAAGCGGGTATCAGCATGAATCAGTGGTTTACCGGCTATTTTGCACAATTTGCTGAACATGGGCATAAAGTATACCAGACTTTGTATCCTTCTAGTGGAGAAAAATAACTGAAAAAGTACATAACTAAAGAGGAAAAGTTTGAAAACTATTTCTGATTCCAGATCGATTCAAAAAGATGATCCATCGCTGTAGTGAAGTATGGTGTCTTAACCCAAACTCCCAGGTCATATGATGGATGCACAGTGCTGTCATTCAACATCATAAAGACCAGATCTTTTCCGTCAACAGTCATAAACCGTGAATCTAATTTCTGGTTATGCTTCACTTCAGCGATATTTTTCAGGCTTTCGGCAACCTTCTTGTTATCCTTTGTGATCGGCGCAGCAATCCTGATCCTTACTCCTCTCTTTTTTGCTTTCTCTAACGAGGAGCGCAACCCTTCAACTTTCCGCATGAATCCTTTTTCGGTGGTCATGACGTTGACGTTTTTCTTAGATTCCTTGATCAGGAGATCTAAATGGTTGTAAAGATTATTTCTTCCCCGCAAACAACTGCTGATATCAGCTGGATCGACTAGACTAATACCATTATTATGGAGTGTTTCTAACTCCTGCAGCAGATCGGACCCTTTAACTGATTCCAGCCGTTTTACTTTTTCCTGTGCATCGAAGTGCATGTTCTTCTTTACCCTGTCAACGACTTCAGTCGGAGGAATAGCAATATACTTGATCGGCTTTCCCAGCTTCATTACTACAAAGCCTTTCTTTTCCAATGATTCAAGAACGTCATAACTTCGGGAACGGGGTACGTCAGCGATGTCGGATAATTCCCCAGCTGTGGAAACTCCTCTGCTCAGCAGGGCAGCCCACAACTTAACTTCGTATAAGTTCAGATCAAAGTAACGCCTCAGTTGGCTGAGCAATTCTTCCTTCACAATCATTTTATAACCCCTCCTCTTTTTCTGCAAACAAAGCCGTGTTTATCGTCTGCGTCTATATTTGCTACTTGGTTATCAGTAAAACAAACTACTATTAAAAGGTTGTGGTTTTAGAAAATATAGTCGTGTGATGGTGACTTGCCTGTTTTTGTTTCTCTACGACGTGAAATCTGGATCTGGTAATCATCGTGTCCACAACCTGTAACGCAGGATGGCAGCAATTCCGCCCAAACCGTCAAGTGTTTTACCGCTGTCATTTCTGGAGGAGATGATATGGATCTGGCCTTGCAAGGCATCTACGTGTTTCATAAGCTCATCAACTTCTGTGAACTGGGTCTTGTCTCTTTTTTCTTTTATGAACTGGTCAGTCATCAGCATCTTTTCCACTGCTCCAGCCAGTACCGCTTCCTGGACATTCTTCCACCCATATGCTGCTTTTTCATTTTTATTGATTTCCAGCAGCAATTCTTCCACCAGAAGCTGTTCTTCCCTGGTTCTGCTGTCTTTCAAAAGGGCTGCCAGTTCGGGGCGCCTCATCACTTCATCCAGCGATCGTTCGCTTATATCAGAGCAGACCGCCAGGACAGTTTTCTTTTTCAGTTCGGGGTTTTTCATTTTTTTAAAGAGGTCTTCCTTGTAGAAGGCTGGGGAGGCGAGGATGATTCTTTCCGGCTTATACCTGCCTTCGTATGTTTCCAGGGCTTTTATTATTTCTTCCTGGAAGTCGGTTTTAACCTCTACTGTTTTTGTTTTCTTGGGAACTTCTCCTTGTATTTTTGCCAGGCTCTCGTAGCCAAATTTTTTGGTCAGCGCGAACAGCACCTCTTCACGGTCAAAGAGGCAGATAAGATAACTATATTTCTGTTCACCGGCTTCTTTCAGTTTTTTCTTCTGGTATTCCAGCCATTGCACTTTCTCCAGGGTGAATTCGCTGCCTAGCTCCAGGGAGATGGCATGGTAACTTCCTTGAGGTACGTCTTCAGGCCCTTCCCTGATCTTTCCATTTATTCTAAGGGAATGTTCTGCAAGCTCCACTGTTTCTGCTTCTATAGTTAAGGTCAGTGTTTTTTTTGTGACTGCAGCATTGTCGCCAGTCCCTATTTTGATTTTTCTGGTGGTTTTTCCGGTTACGAAATCTCCAGGATCGATAAGGTGGCTGAGATACCACAGATCATCCGGATCGGTAACTCGTATTTTTGCAAATCCTTTCCTGAAATCCTTGCTGATGATGTCCATGGTGCTTAGTAACAGTATTAAGTTATAAAATTTAGGGTGCCTTTTATTGAAAAGCTTTAAATATTGGATTGTTCCCTTACTCCAAAAGAGGCTGTAGATGGAAGCAGCTTCGGCTATTTCTGCTGAAGTGAGGGGTATAAGAATGGGTTATTACAATTTTAAAGATAATGAGCTGGGGAAAATAAGTGAGAAGAAGGATAAGAGAAAGAAGGTAACACTCGCAGTCGTGGGCTGTTCTATTCTTGCGTTTATAATTTATATTATTTTAATAAGGCTTGCCGTCAAGTTCAATTCCTCTGTTTTTGTTACTCTTATTTTTGTATTGTGGAGCTCATTTGTCATACTTTTCCTTAGGTACAGAAAATTTTTTGTAGCGAATGAGGTGTCAGAAAGGGAAGAAATACTTTGCAGTCTAGCTTACGGAATAAGAGACCTCCAAGACTATGCTAGCCAACGAAAGGATGAGAGTTTTGATGCAGCAAAAAAATCTCTTGGTGCTGCGCTAAAATTATTAAAAACAGCTGAAATTGATGGCATTGGTACGAAATGGGAAAAAAACTATAATCTTTTTCTAGATAGTCTCTCCCAGGACCTTAGCATTTTGGTAAAGACTAAATTAAGAAAAGGGGCTAATACTCTAGAATTAAATCCCTTAATACAAGGACTAATAACTATGTTTGATGGACTAGAGAAAGATGATCCACCCACGCTAGCAAGAGAAGTCTCCTCTGAAAAAAGAGAAAAAAAAGAATTGTTAGGAAGTAAATGGAAAACTAGAGTAAAAGATTTTTCTGTTACGGTTGGAATTGTGATCTCTCTAGGATTACTAGGGGTTTTAAGTTATCTTGTAGTTGTTTATTTCTTTGAGCAGTTGAACTTTAACTTCTCTCTCGCTGTTACTATATTTTTAGGAACTCCCCCTTCATTAATGGCTGTCTGGGGTTCCTTACAAAACCTTAGAGAGAAACGCTCAAAAGATCGTAAAGAATAAGAGCAGTAGAGTTTACTTATCGCTTCCCCACAATCTTTATATATGACGGAATATTCTTGCAGCTTGATGTACAGAACAGGAAAAAGAGGTCAAGCAGCTGGTACAGCAGTCTTAATCGCTATTATCGCAGCACTCTTAGTAATGTTCGTGATCCTGATTCCGCCGCAGGAGCGGGCCAAACTTCTCGATGAAGAGATTGCTGAAGGCACACCTACGGGCGGCTTGGATACAGGAGTCACAGAGAAAAATCTCCTGACAGTTTCTCCGGGAAGGATAGATTATCTTACTCAAAAAGAAATAGAACATCCATTGCCGGTGGTGAACATCTATACACGCACAGAAGCGAAGGTATTAGCTGAGAAGGTTGTTGCTTATCTGAAAAAAGGTGTGTTCTCTGAAGAAACCAGTATCCTTTCCTTTCAGATCCCTGACCTTGAAAATACAAAAAATGTGATGCTGAGCCTTGCAGCAGAAGGAGATTCAAAAGGGAAATTAATCGTTACCTTAAATGGTGAGAAAATATTTAACGCCGAGGTGCGTAAAGGAAACATTGGTCCACTCCCATTGCCACGGAACTTACTTCAGGAGCAGAATACGATCTCTTTTGCCGTATCTTCCCCGGGATTAGCGTTTTGGGCTACCAATGATGTTTCTTTAGAGAAAATGAAAGTTGTTGCTGATGTTACCAGCCTCGAAGCGCAAAGTTCGCGCAATATTTTCCTGGTTTCGGAAACCGAGAAAAAGAATCTTGAGAAAATCGTGCTTAAATTCCAGCCTTCTTGTAATTATAATGCTGTTGGAAAGCTGACTATCACGATCAATGGAAGGGTAGTGTATTCGGGAGTGCCGGATTGTGAGGCAAACCTGATTCCGTTGGAATTCTCTCCAGGCAATCTGGTTCAGGGCGAAAATGAGATTGTCTTTAATACCGTTCAGGGGTCCTATCTCTTAACCCACGTGGTTATTCAATCAAAACTGAGGGATGTGGAGTTCCCAGCATACTACTTTGACCTTTCCTATGAAGAGTACACTGCAATCAAAAATGAGAACAGGAGAGTGCGGCTAACGATCAACTTTGTTGATGTCGTAGCAAGGAAGTATGGGGATCTTGAATTTAACGGGCACCTGTATTATTTTGACACCAAGGAAGTTTCTTCAACCATGGATTTGAGCAGGGATGTCGTCCATGGCGCTAATGCCATCAAGATAAAGCCGAAAAAAACTTTAGATGTACGTGAATTGCGTGTTGATCTGATCAAGTGATTTCTTCAGTCCTAGTTCCTATTGACAGGCAGGTAGCAGGCCAGTGAATGGGGGCGAAAATTTTCTTTTGAATATGCAGGAAAGTGCATGGTCCATTTGATGATTTTCGCACAATAATATCTCTTACGATTCGTAGTTCCCCATTCACAACATTTAGGCCAAGCTACCTGCCCTTGAAGCGACAGTTTTCTTCGTAAGTTTTTTATAGGCAGGTGTTTTCTATCGTATACCAAAGGACATAAATTTTCGAAGAAAATTTAAGCCCTTTGTATATATAAAGGAGGGAAATTTTGTTCGAAAATTTCAATCCTTTAGTATATTATAAAAAAGAGGATAATGATGGCTAGTACTATATTTAAGTCTAAGCAGTATTTCATGCGTAGTTTCAGAGGTAGTTTTTCACCTTTTCTCCCTTTTTTTCAGATTGGATTTAAAGGTCATGAAGAACCAGAAGAGCCTGCTGAGGGAAGCAGTTCCAAAAGCGGAGGCTTGCCGCTGTTCATCATTGCTGCATCTGTCTTTTTGTTCACACAGCTCTTTGGCGTCCCGAGTTGGTATGCCTATGCTTCTCTCGCCTTCATGATTTATTCTTCTATTGCTCTTTTTGACAATAAAGGTTTATACCTGGTCATCATCTTCTCAATTTGGTATCTTTTTCTGGGCGCATATGATTTCTCGACCATTAAAAGTTATCTCATCCCCATAGCTCTTGCTGCTGCAATTATCCATGGCATCGTTGTTAAAGTTTCGGGCAAGGGAAGCTTTGTACACGAAGCAGAAGGAGAATTGGCTGTCGGCGCCTTTCATATTCTCATTTTCACGATTGATGTCGGCTTGATCAGTTGGATTATTGGCGATCATTTTCTTCTTCCGGATGTCGTGCGCCTGATCTTAGCCTGGGTTCCGTTATGGGCTTATGTAGGATTATTTGTGATGCTCAAGGAACGGCCTGGAAAAGTGACAACAGCTTTGACATTTGTTGGAATCGCTTACCTTATTGCAATCATAACTCTCATCCCTGGCACGGTTGAAGCTTCTACATTCATTCCGGGACAGGAAGAATTGGCGCAGATAAAAGAGAGGAGCCAGATCGGTGTAAATCCTGCGCTGGTTAATTTGAAATGTACCTGGCTTCAGGTAACAGGTGGTCTGGATGCAAACATCCAAGCCTGCGTAACGCGTGAGACCGATAAAGTCAGATACACTAAAATCTGTAAAGACAAAGGATTGAAAAATACACGCGAAGATCCTGCTCTTGACAATTGCATCAAAGATGAAGAAAGGAAGGATAAGGAAGACCGGGCTTCTATTGAAGGCGCTGCAAGTTCCATCGAGTCGACAGAAGTCCACTTTAAGGCGGTTGCGAAGGAAGATTTTCCCTTCCGCAGTATTGCGGCGAGGGATATTTATCCCATCACCCTGGATATACAAAATCCACGCCGGGAAAATCTGAGGATAGAAGTAGCCTGCCAGTTTATGCAGAGTAAAGAAGTCATCGCCGGAGAGGTTTCCATCAAAGGAGAACGGAAAAATCAAGCCACTGTCTCTGACCCACAGCAGCAGCTCACTTTTGAATGCATTCCTTCGTCTGATCTTAACGGAGCCTACGATCTGGAGTATACCGCAACTTTGTTCAATGTCAAAACTCCTTCCTCCCTCAAACGCGCTTTCATCCCGGCGCTGGATGATTACCTAGCCAGGGAAGAATTGGAGAAGGAAGTCAAATCGGTAGAATTTCCCAGCAAGATCGATGGCGTATCGCAGGCTCCTGAAAAAGATTTTGCCAGAATCAATTTCAAATTCGGCTTGGGTGATGGGACTAATCCAATCGTGCCTGTTAATGAAGATGTGCGATTTTCCTTCAGCGTGGAAAATCAGTTTAGAGCTGCGTCTGGCGAGTCAGGAAAAATATTGCGGATCAACAGTTATAGTTTTGACGGCATCCTTGCCAGGGGCTTTGTTATTGATGCATCCAAGACAGGCAACCCGGACTGTTTAGTCGGTGGAGAAACGCCCGCGCCGTCGAGCAAGACGACAAAGCTCAAGAGCTGTTGGCTGCGCATTCCAGCTGATCTGAAAAATATTGACGAGTTTAAGGTGCGGACCTTTGACGCTTCCTTTGATTATGATTACCAGATTACACATAAGACACGGAATGTAAGAGTGGAGAGGATAGTACCATGAAGAAATACTTGTTCATACTGTTTCTTGTAACTTCTATTTTTTTGGTCTTACCTATCACAGGATGCGAAAGTCAGGTGCCGGGCCCGGAAAATTACAAGGCCGGCGTGAAGGAGGTAGAGGTTGATTTTCGGGGAGACTATACTGCTTACCAGAACAAGCCTCTTACTCTCAATATGATTGTGCAGAACGATCTTGGCTATTCGATCGACAATGTTAAAGTTTCCGTCGTCGGCCTGGATGAGAGATATGTCAGCCTGCCCCAGCATACGGAAAACCTTGGCTCGCTGGAAGGCCGAGACATTGTCAATGAGAAAGGCGAACTACATTTCCTTGAATTTATTGGCAGCATCAATGACCTATCACGGGGGACAACGGAGGACATCTCAGATGAATACCTAATTTATGTTGATTACCTTTCGAGCATGGAATTCTCTCCCACTGTCTGTGTCGGGCCGAGCTTGTACGGCATAGAGGATGGAGGCTGTAAAGGCACTCAAAGCAAAGATCCGCGGAATCAGAAACTTCCATTTACTGGACAGGGCGCACCACTAGCGGTAACGCAATTGGAAATCGTCTCCGGCTCCACGGGAACGGCACAGTTACGGTTGCTGCTCAGCAATAGAGGCAAGGGCGAGGTAGGGAAAGTCACTCTCGGCTCGTCGATGCTTGGCGGCAGGGACATGAACTGTGAATTTGTAGAGTATTCCGGCAGCAACAAGAAAGAATTCACCTTCAGCGCGAAGACAAAGCAGACAGAAATGTTGTGTGATGCAGTCATTGGCGGGTCCACTACAATACAGACAGTTATCTGGATGGAATTCTTGTATGATTACCGGCTGAAATTGCCGCAGAAGCTTACGATACGAGGCAAGTCAAGAACTGATTCACAACTAATTAGCTAATTCACAACTAATTTAAACTACTCTTTTTCTTTTGAAGCCATGAAGATCGCAATCCTGGGAGGGGGCAGCTGGGGTACAGCCTTAGCTGTACATCTGGCGAAAAAGAATCATACTATCAACATCTGGGAATTCTTTGCCGAACAGGCACGGGAAATGCAGGAGAAACGAGTCTGCAAACTGCTGCCCGGAGCGAGGCTGGCAGAACATATAACTGTTTCTTCAAAGATGGAAGAAGTAATTCCTGGAAGCGATCTCGTCTTGGTGGTTGTTCCGTCTGATAAAGTGGAAGTGACTGTCGAGAAGGCGAAACAGTTCATTGCTCATAAACCAGTCGTGATCTGCTCCAAGGGATTTGCTTCTGGATTGAAGTTCTTAAGCGATGCGGTTAAAGAGAAAGCACAGGGTGAAGTGTACTGCCTTTACGGACCAACTCATGCAGAGGAAGTCTGTAAAGGGATGTTTTCAGGAATAGTGCTGGCAGGCAAATCATCTGAAGAAAGAGAGAAGATTCGTGATGCGTTTATGTCGGCAGATCTGAAAGTTGACGTCACTGATGACCTTATCGGTGTGCAGGTTTGCGCGGCGCTCAAAAACATTGTCGCGGTCTTTGTCGGTGCTGTGCATGGCCGCGGTTTAGGTGATAATTCTAAGGCTTTCGTGATTACTAAAGGCTTGCGGGAGATCAAGCTGATCGGCTTGAAATTGGGTGCAAAAGAAGAAACATTTGATGGCTTGGCAGGACTGGGTGATGTCATTGTAACCTGCACCAGCCAGCATTCCCGCAACAGGCATGTCGGCGAGCAGGTTGGGAAAGGACGAAAATTAGATGAAGTCATTGCCGAGATGCAGATGGTTGCAGAGGGCGTGACTGCTGTACAGAAAGCAATCGGCTTTAAAGAAAAATTAGGCTTGGATCTGCCGCTGATCCAAGGGCTCTATGATATCTTGTTCCACCAGAAAGATGTTGAAGATGTCCTTGAGAATCTTTAACTAATTTTAATCGCTCAAACGGTTCTAGAGACTTATTTTGCTGTTAATTTTTCGAGTAATCTCTCGTCAAATCCAACTATTATTTTACCGTCAATGTCAATCATGGGGACAGCCAGCTGTCCAGATTTGTCCAGCAATTCATCCCGAAAGGTTTTATTCTGGCTTTCAGAAATATCACAGTCCTCGTAGGGAAGCTTTTTCTTTTTCAGCCATTCCTTGAGCTTCTTGCACCAGGAACATGTGGGTGTGGTGTAAATCTTGATTTTCATTGCTTTTGCCTTTGTTGACAAGATAGAGCTATATTCCCGGTATTCTTTTTAATCTTTCCGCTCTTTAGTAGGTTGCTCATTCTCTTTATGTACTGTGTTTGTCAGTTCCTTTTTTATGGAGACTCTCTTTGTTAAGTGGTCTATAATCACAAGATCATTGTTATCTAAATATTCCCAAGCATATCCCTTGGCGTAGGCTACTTTTTCTGAGCCCACAATGATGGTGTTATCCTTTTTACCTAGAGCCATCTTGTAGTAAATCGGATTCTTCCTGAAATGGACTGCAACAAATGATTTTGAAGGTGTGGAAAGTATGACATTGGAGCCGGTTTGGATGTCGCAGGAATTAAGCCTTTCCCTGATGATTTCTGGATTGCTTCCTGTAAAATCATCTAAGATTGAACAAAACAATTCTTCAGAATCAGTTTTGCCTTTAGGAGTGTACTTGTTTTTAGGAAGAATATTACTCGGATGGATCTTTCTGATTGTTCCGTTATGGCAGAAAACATGGTCTCCTATTTGGAAGGGATGGGTATCGTTTTCATTACGTTCTCCTGTCGTTAACCAGCGCACGTGAAGCATGACTGCTTCCGGCTTAAGAGTTTTAAATGTATTTACATTTTGGTCGTCGAAGATTGCCTTATCGGACTTTACAACTGTCCATTGCCCGTCTTTTAGATAAGCGATGCCCCATCCATCTTTGTGCACCCACGTTCCGGAACCTTTCTTTTCGTTATGTTCATGGAGAATAGTAAGATCCTTGGCCATTAGGATAATGCTATCTAAAAGCTCGTTCATGTCAAAATCCCCTACAGCAAGAAGCATTCGGCACATTTTGTTTTTCCGTTGATTATTTGGTTCTTCAAGGAGCCGGTGTATTAAAAATCTTTTTGCTCTGGTTAGCATGGATCAGACCGGAGCCAACTACTGCCTATACTGGCAAAACATTTTTAAATAACCCTCAATATTGAGCTCAAATAAGGGTATCTAAAGAAATTAATCCGGGCTTAAAGAGAAACTATGGCAAAAGACGTTAAACAGAAAGTCAGCAGAATCAAGGTAAAAAAGAAGAACTGGTACAGGATACTGTCTTCCAGGATATTTGGTGAGAAAGAAATCGGTGAGACGTATCTCTCCTCACCGGAAAGTGCTCTTGGGAGGACGATGAAGATTAATCTCAAGGATCTTACGGGAAACATCAAGGATCAGAAAATATACATCAGTTTTACGATTGACAAAGTAGAAGGCAGCATACTGCGGACGTCAGCAACAGGGTATGAATTGACTCCTACTTCAGTTAAGAGGATGGTGCGTAAGAGCACTGACAGGCTTGATGATTATTTTGTCTTCAGGAGCAAGGACGGCAAGGAAGTTGTTGCCAAAACGCTGGTCATCACGATGTTCCCTACACAACGTTCTGTGCAGAAAGAGATCCGGAAACAATTTAAGGATATTATCCAAGACGAGATTTCAAAGAATACGTACGATGCCTTCATCAACAATCTGGTTACACGAAAAGTGCAAAATGCGGCCAGGAAAATCCTGCAGAAAATTTATCCATTAAAAGAGGTAGCCTTGCGGGTTGTGGCATTGAAAAGCAGCAGCGCGGAAGGGGAGTCTGCTCCTGAAAACCAGGCAGAGAGTCCGGCAGTCGAAGAACCAGCCGCAATTCAGCAGGAAGAAGCGTCATAGTCTTTGTGTTATTACTTTTCATTCTCATGAAATTCTTAACTTTTACTGATGTGCATGAGGATCAAGCGGTCCTGAAAGAGTTGGTGAAGAGGGCTTCTCAGGACGATATAGATTTTATGATCTGCTGCGGGGATATTTCCACCTTTGGCCGGGGATTAAAATCTAATCTTGCCAAGCTTCATTCTGTCGGTAAGAAGATATACATCATTCCCGGCAATCATGAAGAAGGAGCCGGGATGTTGGATGGCGTGATTAAGGGTCTGAACAACTGCGTTAACTTTGACCGCCAGGCTGTGGAGATTGGCGGATATCTTTTCCTTGGCTATGGCGGCGGCGGCTTCACCCTGAAGGATCCTGAGTTCAGGAAGATCTCCCGCGACTGGTACGGTAAATATAAAGATAAGAAAATAGTGTTGGTGACTCATCAGCCCCCTTATGGGACGAAGTTAGACCGATTAGGGCAGCGCCATGTCGGAAATGAAGATTACCGAAAGTTTATTGAGCGGATTGAACCTAAAGTTGCCATTTCCGGGCATCTCCATGAGACTGTCGGGCTGAGCGATTCCATCGGCAAGACAAAAATCGTCAATCCCGGCTGGGACGGGATGGTCGTGGAGTTGAAGTAGGGTGAAGTATATTCCGTTTGTGGCAGCAGTGAGCGTTCTTGGATGCGGGAGTTATCAAGAGCAGAGAGATTTAAGATTACCTGTTGTGGTTATGACAGAAGCAGGGTCCAAGAGCGACGAAGTTCCTGAATCTTATTCTGCTCGGGGCCAATCCTTGGACGTACTTCTCCAAGAATTATCTCTTAAAATGGAACAGCGTGAAATTTTCTGGCTTAATTTTGATAATATCTTGGGAGATGACCGCGAGCGAGGTTTTGAGGTAAGTCGTGATGAAAGTAGTAACTTATATTTTGCATTATCGCCTGGGACTTATCTTACGGTAGTACTTCATGTTGATCTTCCAACGGGATTGCCGGATCATGTTACATATTCATATCTAATTAAAAAAAATGTTTTCTTCGAGGGGTACACGTTGGATAGTTATATCGAGGGCGATCTTCCCATAGAAGGACCTTTTCTTGAAGTATTGGAAATTATGACTGTGGCTAGTTTACGCCATTTTGATGAAATGGTTCCTGATGTTAAATGGCAAAGGCTTTCTCCGCAACGAAAAGATGTACTTACAAAGTATCAGCCAATAAACTCTCCTGAATATTTGGCCGCATGCGAGAAAATAGAAGATTTAGTACTACTTGAAGTATTAATGCAATAAATCGCTCACATCGGCTCCATAAACACTTTCTGTACTTTTACAGCAATTCCTTTCTGCTGCGTATTAATTTCCACTCCTGACATAACTGCTTCACCTATAGCTACCAATTCTCCTTTCAAGCTCATCACCGCGACAGTTTCACCTTTCCTAAAATTTTCTAATTTTGAAATACCGGGTATGGCTACATCCCTGCCATGGGAGACGCTTCCGATGGTGGTGTCGAAAACCCAGCATTTAGGAATGTGTTTCAAGGCGTTTTCTATAGGTTGCAGGCAATGTAGTAGGAATTTGGAGTTGTTTTCTTCCTTGTGGAAATAGTATGCATCTTGCAAGTCATTGAGGGTAACTAGGTCATCTTGTTCTGTAAACGGCCCTGCCTGTGTTCTTCGCAGTTCAGCCATATGCGCACCGATTTCTAGAATCTGTCCTAGATCGTGTACATATTTTCTGATATAAGTTCCTGCCTGGCATCTTATTCTAAATAGAACATCTTTTCCTTCGATCTCTAAAATTTCGACTTCATAGATCTCTCTTGTTCTTTCAACTCTCTTTACGGCACTTTTTATCGGTGGTAATTGCCTGATCTTTCCTGAGAGTTTTTCAAAAGCATCTCTTATTTTTTCTTCTTCAATTTCTTTGTGCAGATGCATCACGCAGACATACTCTTTCGGCGCAGTAAGCAGAAATTGAGCGATTCTGGTGGCTCTGCCTAGAGCGATAGGCTGTACGCCGGTCACAGCAGGATCAAGCGTGCCAGAATGCCCGGCCTTATCGATGTTAAGAATTTTTTTGACATAATCAGAAGTCTGGTGTGATGTCGGTCCCTTAGGTTTGTCGATATTAACAATGCCGTATTGGGTTAATTCTTCTGCTGTTCTTTCTGCTGGGAATTTTCCGAATTCTCCTTGATCTGTTTTTTTGATGAAGAGTTGGCGTTGCATTTATGAAAGAAAATGGCACGTCATTAAAAATGTTCGTAGAATATTATTATTCTTTTTGTTCAGCTTCTGGCTTTTTAGGACTCTCTTTCTTAGCTGGCTTCTTCTCAGCCGGAACTTTCTTCTTCGAAGCTGGTTTTTCGACAGGGAACAAATCAGCGTTCACCACGCCTTTGTCATCTTTAGTAACTTTAACTTTAACGTGATGGGGAGGGTTTCGGATGCCGTGCTTCCAGACCGCTTCATTTAATTCCTTGCTTAATTTGACATTCTCGGATTTCATGTGTCTTGTTAAAAACTGGCGTAATGCAGAAACTGCTTTCTGTGTCCGCCTCCAGCGGGGGACTTTCATGTATTCCTTTCTCAGCGGGACATTGTAAGTCCGTTCCAATGTTTTTTCTTCCTTCTTTGCCATGGTTATGCTCTATGATCTTTATGCTTTTGTCTTGGTCCTTCTCCAGGATCTCTTTACAGCAGTATGCCGTGAAGGATGAACTCTTCTTCCTTTTCCGTAAATCTTGAAGATAGTCCAGAAAGGAGCCCATCTAGTTTGCTTGCTGAGTTTGATCAGGCGCTTCTTCCGGGCCGGATGTTTATGAGTTGCCATTGTTTGGTATTTGATTATTGTTTTTATTTCCTGATAATCTTATTATTATTATTATTATTATTGTTTCGCTTCTTTATGTTCTTTCTTTGCCAAAGCTACGGCAAGCTTATCCAAGAATGATATCCCTTGCGGAGTCGCTATCCTTCCCTTGTGAACGCCTTTTTCAACCTGCTTGATCAGTTTGGATTTTTCCAGCTGCTGCAGGATGTTTCGGATGATTGCTCCCGAGGCTTTGTAAAAATGCGCCGGCTTGTGCCCGCGCCGTTTCCTGTTGCCGAATTTTGTCCGTAATTTCTCTGTTCCGACAGGGCCTCTCTTGGCGATCGTCTGAAGAATTGCTGCAGAGCGGTCAAACCACCAGTCCGGAGTATCGGGTAAACGCTCCTTGCCGTGCCCGGTCTTGACGAATTTAGACCATTCCGTGGGCTGGACCAGTTTTTGTTTCTTGAGCTCATCGGCAGCTAATTTATTGAGTTCGCTTGCATTAACAGCTTTAATATGGGTCATGGAGGCTTCAGATTAAGGCTTATTTATAAAGTTTTGGGAAAATTACTTTGGCGGATAGCGCTGATTTAGTATATGCAGAAAAGAAAGATTTAAATATGTTTAAATGTTGCCTAAAGTCAGTATTATGGGAAACAAAAAGATCGGTGTGTTGCTGCTCTGTGCAGTCTTATTTCTGACGATGGCATCGTTTGTACAAGCAGCTACGCTTTCGGAAACGCTGGGAAAGGCGGTTAGCGCTATTCTAGACGTAGGAAGTTTAAAATTTTTATTGGGTAGCGATGCAGAGAATCGTCTTGTTGGCTTTTTGAGGATCGCTATTGGTATTCTCGTCTTTTCCTTGATATACATGGGCTTGTCAATGATCCCTAACATGCCCGGAAATATCAGAACTACTATAGGCATCCTCCTGGCGATCATAACTGCCGTTTTCATGCCTAAAGATCTTTTACTTTTGTTTGGCGGGACGTATTCAACAATATTTGCCTTTTTAATTATAGGCGCACCTATTGCAGGCAGCTTATGGCTGGTCATTGGAACGCCGACGCCTTCCAGGCCAGTAGCAGTAATCAAATTTTTTACCGTATTATTTTTGATCTACCTCATTAATGAAATAAGCCATTGGGCCCAAAAAATAGGGAGTATAATACCATGACCTTCGATCTTTTTGCGACGGTTACAGAACAGATAGTTGAATGGATTAGCTTACTATTAGCTGTAATTCTGGTATATTACGGCTGGCTGATCATCAAGGACCCGGCCAAGACGGCGGCGGAAGCCGGACTTGAAGGCGGGAGCAAGCTGGGCGGCTGGCTGAAAGGCAAGGGATATGTGCCATTTACCAAGGAGCACAAGGAAAAATATGGTAATTATGAAATTTCCAAGAGGGCTTTTAAGTTAGAGATGGACGGCTATACTCGAGATAGTGATGAGTTGAAGAAGATGGAGAAAGTGATGAGGTATGTAGCTGAGCTTCAAAGCAAGAAAAATAAATTAGAGCGAGGGAGAATTGACGCTCCAAAGGATTTTAAGAAGTTCCTTGTAGAAGTAAAGGCAGTGAATGTTGCGTTTGAGGAGGAAACGAAAGGATGGACCAGAGAGAGTAAATGGTACAGGCGACGATGGCCTGAATATATGAGTAAGATGGGAAAAGTGATTAAAGAGCTAGAAGCTAATAAAGAGATAGATGCAGATACCATCGATCAGATAAAAGTGGCTGAAAATAAGGTCATGGCCCTACACGATAAAACTAAAGAAAAGATTGCTGCATTACAAAGTCTCATGGGTGAGCTTCTAAAAGTAGTAGGCAAGGTTGCAGGGTATGACTATGAGACTACAGAGCATGTAGACTATGCAAGGGAAGAACTCACAGCTTTCGACTTCACGCCTGCGATGGATGTGGCCAATGAAGCCGTTGAGCTGCAGCAACAAACAGTTAAAGATTTAAAGGCTCTCATCGCTGCTTCTCATAAAGTAATAGGTAAGTAGAGCCAATATTATTTCTGATTATTCTACCAGTTCTTTAGGAATTTCAAACTTTTTATCAGAAAATACAATCTCTTCAGCCTGGGAAATACATCTTTTGCACACATCCATCATAAAGCCATACTTCTGCATAATTTCTTCGCTGCGAACTGAAGCACCATATCTGGCATCTTCCCGTTGATCTACATCTGTTCTCTCCTCTTTCTCACTATGAACGGTGATTCTATCAATAAATTCATCATCATACTCAATCAAGCCTTTTTCTGTAACATATCTCAAAAATAAAGCAGTACATTTTTGACTTCGGCTTTCGTAGCGCTTGAGAAACAATCTTTGGTCTTATCCATTTTTCATGAATCTAACGAAGTTTTCCTGCCCGAACAATATGACTCCTTTCTTAACAGCATCTATAAAAGCTTTATTATTGTTCTGAAGTTCTTTTCTAAATTCAGGGGCAGTAAAGTTTATGGCATGAATGTTCTTATGTTCGGTGTTCTGAATTTTATCCAAAATCTTCTGAATTTTTACAAATTTATTTCTCTTCGCTATTCCAATTATATCAATATCATTAGCCTGTTGCGTAGAGGTTACAATACTCCCATATAAAATAAGAAAATCCACTTCTTTTTCTAATTCTGCAAAATTAACTCTCCATCTTTTCTGTTTGATTGATTCTTCCGTTAAATAAAGAGCAAGAGCTTTCTCTACAATTATGTTATCCCATTTGAGATTGACTGTATATGTGCTTGTTTTTCCAACGCCAACAGGGGCTAAAACAAGATATTCTCTTCCTTCTAGCTTTTTAAGAAGTTTCCACATTCCCACGCGACTTATTTTGAGTTCTCTGGCCAGAGAAGTAACCGTGTGCGTCGCAGAGAAATCTTTAAGTAAGGTTCGTAGCAAATCCTTGTCCATATTTCGTTCTATTTCCATATTGTTAACAGTTATTAACTTAATATTAACAGAGCTATTTAAGCTTTTCTATTTTGATTGCTTGAGCGACCGAGATTCAGGTTAAAGCAACAACAAAAATCTTATAAACCATTAAAGTATTTCTGGTGTATGAAAAACAAGTGGCTGATGTGCAGTTTACTTCTTCTGCTCACTATTCCTTTTGCCGCTGCCGGATTCATGGATACTGTCGGCAGCGTCTGGCAGAAAATTCTCTCCGTTGGCTCCCTCAATTTTCTCGGTGTTTCTGGAGTGCTGCCATTAACACGGATTTTGATCGGTGTTTTTGTCTTTACGGTTGTCTTTGCGACAATTACTGTCTTAGGCGGCCAGGCTAGAAACCAGACTCCATTCAATCTCTTTAACCGGGCTCAGGCCATGGTTGTGGCAGCAGTAATTGCAATCATTACAGTTATCTTTCTTCCTGCGGAAGTGTTACTAGCAACAGGAACGGGCTGGGCTACGGCAGTAGCCTTACTGCTGATCGGCGGGCCAATCGTAGGATTAGGGTATCTGTTGGTGACATATCCTGAAGGCGAGGAAACGAAAGGAACGGTGCTTATCAAGCTGGTCTTGTGCATGCTCTTATTCTGGATCTTAAGCGCCATGAAAAATGCGGCGGTGATCGGATAATGGCACCAGTACTCTTTGAACCAGTAGTAGCCAGCGTGGCAGAATTCATCGATTGGACGCTGACAATAGTCAGCATCATGATCATCTGGTATGTGGTAAAGTTCTTTATGGTCGCTCCGCCTACAAAAGAAGAAAAAAAGAAGAAGGAAGAAGAATGGGAACAGCGTGGCGCGAAGATGCGTGAATATCTCGGCGGCAAGCTGGAGGATCGAAAAAAACGGGAGGAAGCGGCTAAGAAGAAAAAAGAAGACGACCAGAAAGCAGCTGCTGAAACTAGCCAGAAAAGACAAAAGAAGGATCGTTTGAGACCTGCCAAGAAGACTCTCGTTGATGCTGTTAGAGCCGCTGATGAAGCGCTTGATCTGATCGGCAGGGCCAAAACCAGCGCTGACCGCGACAAAATCATGGGACTGTTTAAAGATTTCAATGATGAGATGCAGCGTACCTGGGGCAATTTACGCTCGCTTCGAGGGACCCTGGAAGGAGATGAGCGCGAGAAAATCAATGAGCTGGTTGCTGAAGCAGAAGCAATACGGGACTTTGTTAATAATAATTTAAGGAAGAAACTGCCTAAGATGAGCTCTGACTTCTTGCAAAAAGTTCAATCAGCGGGAATTGCTGGTCATATTAAAACCGTTCGTGGCATGTGCCATAATTTGTGGAAGAAGATAGAAACGTTGCATCAATGAGTTTGTTTGTTAATTCTACATTTCTATAAGATCCTTAAGAAGTTACCGTAAAGAATTCCTATTCCAACTTTACTTTCTTGCCCAGAGCCTGTCCAGGCAGGCCTTTATCGGCAAAAATAGCACGTACATTTCCTGTCCGGCCATGCAGTGCGGATACTTTTCCCTTGATTTCCTTTCCGGCAGGAGAGGTCCAGGTGACGTTTTTGCCTACTGCTTTCTTAGCTCCTTCTGCGGTATCAGCTACTTTGAGTATCATCTGTTTTGGATTGACATGATGCCTTCCCTGCCTGAAATGTACGACTGTTGCTTCCATGAGTGGCTGGGAATGGTGTATATTTATAAGGTTTTTGCCTAAACAATGGTAGCTTGGATGCCTTTTATGCTTTCAAAGTCATTATCGCAGGTTATTAAATGATAATTTCCTTGTAAGCACATTCCAGCTATTAAAATGTCCATTTTATTTACTAACCTGCCTTTTCCTCGGAGGTGTTTTTCTATCACAGAACTATGCAGAGCGGATTCTTTTGAAAATTCAGCAATTGATACTAATTTTAAGAGTGTTTCTATTTTCTCAATTTCTTTTTCTTTCATGCCCACAAAAAGTTCGTGCAGGGTGAAAACAGTAATCGTAATAGGTTCTTCAGCTATCAGAGCCTGAATTTTCTTTCCCTTATCAGTCGCATAAAGGATCTCAATAAAGGCGCTAGTGTCCAAACAATAGTTGGTGGCGTTTTTCGGCATCTTTAGAAAACTCCCCTCTCCATTTTCTGGTCTTTTCCCTTGCTTCTGTAGCATCTCCGCTAAGAAGTCCAAAAAAAGTATTTACGGTACACTTTCTTTCCCCAAGGCGTAAGAAAAGGTTGCTGAAACTTTCTTCTCCTCTTTTCAGGCCTTTAATTAATTCATATGCATCTTCCGTCACGGTGATTGTTTTTGTAGTCATGTTTATGTTTATGTTTAAACATATATTTAAAGATTTCTACAGTAAGGCACACAAATAGTTAAAAACAAATCAATTGTATTTTTGGTAATGACCAAAGGCCAGGTGGTTTCCGGAGATTTTTCTAAGATAGTGGCAAGAGTAAAAACAGATACTTCCCTGGAAATAGGGGAGTTAGTAGTCATCGACAATCAGCAGGAAAAATTCATTCTTCAGGTCTTTGACCTAGTCTATGGCAGCCAGATCTCCCAGCAGAATCTGGAAATGGTGGCCGGGATGAATCTGGAAGAAGGAAGCTTTTCGGTCATGGATGAGAAGCTGCGCAATTATCAGCTGGCTCTGCTCAAGCCAGTTCTTACTCTTGCCAATGGCAGCAAGATGTGTAAAAAGCTTCCCTCGTTCTTTTCTACAGTGCGGGAAATTACTAAGGAGGATTTATCCTTCATCACCAAGCCCTTGCATCCCCTCTTTTTGGGAAAATTACGCAGCGGCAGCAAGGAGCTGGATTTTGATATCCTGCTGCCCGGAAAAGATGTTCTAAGCCATCACGTCTTAATTCCTGCAAGCACGGGAAAAGGAAAATCTAATTTGATGAGTTGTATTTTATGGGATGTGCTGGAAAAGGACTATGCCGGAATGCTGGTATTAGATCCACATGATGAATATTATGGTAGAACTGGATTGGGATTGAAAGATCATCCTGCTGCAAACAGGGTAAGTTACTATACTCCGGTAAAGCCTCCTGTAGGAGCAAGAACACTGAAAATCAACATCAATAAACTGAAGCCGGATCATTTTCAAGGAGCTATTGGATTGACTGATCCGCAGCGGCAATGTTTGCAGGTCTATTACAAGAAATTTGGCCGTAATTGGATCTTAAGTTTGCTGAAAGAAGAGAGGATTGAAAATGTACGTTTTCATGAAGATACCATTGCTGTCGTCAAAAGGAAATTAATTTCCTTGTTAGGATTGGATTTTGATGATGGACAGCTTTCCTGCCAAGGGATTTTCGATACAATTGCCGGCGAGAATACCCTGGCAGAAATGTGCCATGATTTAGAGCAGGGAAAAATGGTGATTATCGATACCAGTTATTTTTCTGGAGCAGTAGAAATATTGATCGGCAGCATGGTCACGACTGAAATTTTTGAACGATATAAGTATTACAAGCGAATGGGACAGCTAGACCTGAAGCCGGTTGTTTCGGTAGTTTTGGAAGAAGCACTGAGGGTGTTAGGAAAAAATGTGTTGGAGCAGGGCAGTAATGTCTTTGACACCATCGCGCGTGAGGGAAGGAAGTTTAAAGTAGGTTTGATTGCCATCACCCAGCTGCCGTCGGAAATACCAAAGCCAGTATTAGCCAACATGAATACAAAAATTATTTTGGGTATTGAAATGGGTTCTGAACGGCAGGCGGTGATCGAATCCTCTCCACAGGATTTAAGTCAGGATAACAGGAATATCGCTTCCTTAGATAAAGGGGAAGCGTTAGTGACTTCTGTTTTCACTAAGTTTGCAGTGCCGGTGAAAGTGCCATTGTTTTCTGAGTTTGTGAAGAGGAGCAAGAAGGAGAGTATTGATGTGGGTTATGTTGGGTTTGGATAGTGAGATACAAAACTCTTAACCAAAGAATTTCATAAGAATTCAACTATAGAAACATAGCGTTGAAGTCTTCTTTTTTCCCTTGCAGGAGCTACTACTCGATGTTCCACAGCTTGGAGTCCTTCAAGCCCGTAAGGGAAGTCTGCCCACTCTCCAGGTAAGAAGAGTGCAGACCCTTCTTCTGGCGAAACTGCCTCCCATTTCTCCGGAGCAGTTAAGATCTCTAATCCTTCAACAGTAGCTGGAGGCAGTAAGGTACAGAAATGGTGGTGGTGTCCTTTCAGCCGTACTTTTTCAGAAGAAAAAAATGTATCAAACCAGGACATAGGATCGTATCTCTGAAGATGGAGGCCGGATTCTCTTTCATTAAATTTCTGTAGAGCCTTGTCATTCTCAAAATAGTTTGCTAGCGCTTTAACCACAACCAGGGCAATGTCATTTAAATTTTCATAGACTATTGATAAGGACTCCTGAAGGGCGGGAAATTGGGATAATTCATCATGTTGAGAGGGTTTATAGCGTTGAAATATGTTTCTTCTACTCTTAGGATCACGGACGTAGTTTCCGTATTTCTCTCTGTCCGGAGAATCAAAAAAAAGACCTATCTCTTGATAAAGTCTGGTGAGGGCATCTTGATTTACACCCATTAAAGATACTGCTTTTTCATGCTCTACCGCAGCTCCAAATTCTGATGAAAAACTTTGAGGATCTCTTTCGTATGCCGCAATGTCAAATCGTGATGGTCTAAACATGTTGAATCAATTAAAAGATTCTTTTATAAAATTATCTTTGCAAAATCTTGTCCAACGTCGTCTTGGCCGTTCGCTCCGCCAATTTCCCGATGTTTTGCCGCTGATTCTGCGATTGATTCTTGATAGAAATTGGATCTTAACTTTCTCTTACGTGCTGGGAAAAGAAACTACTTTTCCGGCACGCCGAAGGGATAGTTTTCCCTTCGAGCGAATGGCATTGCGTCGCTCACTCTTGGCCTAGACGACGATGTTGGCAATAATTATATAAACACTCTTCTCTTCCTTCTTTCCATGAAACACAGCATCCCAGTGATCGTCGTTCTGTTAACGATGTTCCTGCTGGCGCAGTTCATCGGCCTCTTTGTGCTGTATAAGAACATTGATGTTGTGAAAAGCTCAGAAACAGGAAAGACAGAATTTAAAGACCTTCCCATCGGGGAACGGCCGCCTCTTGAAGAAAAAACGTCATTTGTCTCGCTGCTGATCGCGGTCCTTATCGGCACAGTTTTGCTGCTGCTGTTGATAAAATATAAATTATTGATAATCTGGAAGATCTGGTTTTTGCTGGCTGTGGTTTTCGCGTTAACTATCGTGCTGGGAACATTTGTCCGACTAGAAGTCGCTTTTCTTGCCGCGCTCATCGCCGGGCTCTGGAAACTCTTCCGGCCGAATTTCTGGATACATAACCTGACAGAATTATTTTTGTATGGCGGGCTGGCGGTAGTCTTGGTTCCTTTGTTTAATCTGTTTTCGGCGGTGATCCTGCTTCTGGTCATTTCCGGCTATGATGCTTATGCGGTCTGGAAATCAAAACATATGATTACCATGGCTAAGTCGCAGGCAAAAGCAAAAATGTTTGCCGGCTTGTTGATTCCCTACAAAATAAAAGGAATGAGTGCCAAAGGATCCAGCACCGGGAAAAAACAGCTGCCTGCAGGAGCAGCGAAATTGCGTAAAGTGAGAACTGCTGTCCTTGGCGGCGGAGATATCGGGTTTCCCTTGATTTTTGCCGGAGTGTTATTGAAAGAACTGGGCGTATGGCAAAGTTTGGTTGTTCCATTTGGTGCGGCATTAGGGTTGTGTTTTTTATTATGGAATGGTAAGAAGGACAGATTTTATCCGGCCATGCCTTTTATCTCAGCAGGCTGTTTTGTAGCGCTAGGAGCGGTATTGCTATTAGGAAAGGTGGTGTAGAATATGGCTAAATCTTTTTCAAAAAACAAGTTCAATCAGGAAAAGTTCGACGTCGTAGAAATTATTAAAAGTGAAATAAACAAGGTTGAAGAAACGCTCAATAAAGTAGATGACTTCTATAAAAAAGACCTGCGCAGGCTTGACCGCCTCTCTGATAAAATTGCCGAGGTAGGAGGCAGCTGGGGATTTATTTTTAGTTTCTTGCTGTTTATGGCTTTCTGGGTGATTCTTAATGCCGTTGTTCTCATAAAAAGGCCCCTCGACCCGTATCCTTTCATCCTGCTCAATTTAGTGTTATCTACCTTAGCTGCTCTTCAGGCTCCCGTTATCTTGATGAGCACCAATCGGTCATCCAGGCGTGATCAGGCCAGGCTGGAAATTGATTTAGAGAAAGACCTGCGGGATTTGCATATCGATCAGCATTCGCATACTATCCTGCTGGCGCTGCACAATGATATGAAGAAAGTTAAACAGAAACTGGGATTGAAGTAAGATTCTTTCTGATGTTTTGTGTTCTTTTGCTGTTCAGACAAAACCTTTCACAGGGCCCTTATACTGCTGTCCATAAGGTTCAGGCGTTATCTTTAATCCATCTCTGGCTGCGATCGTCTGCACACCGGTAATCCTTTGCACCTGTCTAGCTTCTTCTATCGGATCAGCTTTGAGCATCTCCGTTCCGAAATGCGTTAAAATGGCCAGCCGCGGCCGTACTGTGGAGATGATGTGGATGGCTGCATTGGTATCTAGATTCATGCCAGTTCCCTTCTCTCCAGGATAAGGAACGTTGAGAATGACAATGTCTGATCCTGCCATCTCTTCAAGAAGTTTTGGTGTCAGTTTAGTGTCTCCGCTATAGGCAAGGGTAAATTTGGGGCAGAAAAACTTGAAGCCAAGAGCAGTAGGATCAGTATGCTCAGCTGACAAGGCGTTGATTTCCACCAGCTCGATGCCTACTTTATGGTTTTTTTCCAGAGGGATGACTTTCTCCAATAAATTTTGATGATATTTTGTCAAAAAAGGATGACTGTCTTCTTGACTCTGCAGCACGGACTTGCTGCCCATGACCACTCCTCGATGTTCGATTCCGCCATGCGTCATGGCATCGACCACAGCATTTAGATCATTACAGTGATTAATATGATTATGGGAGACAAGCACAGCAGTAGTATGCTGCAGGCTGATTCCATATTCCTTAGCTTTTAGCAGTGATCCTGGACCGGGATCGATATGGAACTGCAGGTCTTCTACCTCTAAAACGATCCCTCCAGAGGAGCGCAGCTGCTTGCTGGCAACTGCAGAACTGCCTGCTGTTCCTAAAAACGTGATTTTTGACATAAATCCACCTTTTCGCTTTTGGGCGTTTTTGCTTAATAAAGATTGTTATGCTCAAAAACTACTCTTCCACAATTATTTTAAATAACGCTTTTTCTGGTCTTTACTTATGAAGAGATTACCTGTTGCGCCAGAACAAGTCCTTTTAGCAGGGCAAGCTCTCGTTTTCAGGCGTGCTGAAGGAGACATGGAACGCTATTTTGCAGTTTATCATTCCGGAGGGGATGGCCTTGGTTTGCGAAGTATTGATGGCTGCATGGGCATTTCTGATTTATCGTACTGGCTTGCCGAGGATCTTTCTGTTACAAAGCCAATAAACAGCAACAGTACTCGTCGTGATGGGGATTATGTTGAATCAGGGTTAGGCGAGGTAGAGTTTGTCGATCTATGTGAGGAATTTTACAAACGACGCAGGGAACGTGCACGTTTTATGCCGGCAGTTTCTGTAGTCGGTGAGCCGACGCAGGTTCTTCTTCATGGGCAGGCACTTGTTTCGGTCAGCACTTTTGAAGATGGCGGTGCCGTTGGACAGAAACAGTATTCAGCCCTTCACATTTATCAATCGGGAAGGGAAACTGAAGTTGCACATATCGGTCCTGCTTATAGTCTTCTTGATTTTGTATCCTCTCTTGCTTGTGAAGAGTCAATTACTGGACTGGTCAATAATCAAGCTGAGGTTCGAAGAGGGATTGGTGTTACATCCGGGCTTACTCCGGAGGAATTTTCTGAATTGTGCAGGCTCTTTCATAACCTTTAAAAACGAAGTTCTAACTTGTTAATGTATGTCTAATAACAGCAATTACCAGCCTATTTTCATCCTGCCTGAAGATACAAAAAGAACTACCGGCAGGGATGCGCAGCGGAATAACATTGCTGCTGCCAAAGCAGTCGCACAGACAGTCAGGACAACGCTCGGACCAAAAGGCATGGATAAGATGATCGTTGATTCTCTTGGCGATGTTATTGTCACCAATGACGGTGTCACGATCCTGGAAGAGATGCAGATTGAGCATCCTGCTGCCAAGATGGTAGTTGAAGTTGCCAAGACGCAGGAGAGTGTTGTTGGTGATGGAACTACCACAGCAGTCGTTCTGGCTGGAGAGCTGCTTAAAAAAGCAGAAGATCTTCTCGATCAGGAGATACATCCTACGGTTCTGGCTAAAGGTTATAGATTGGCGGAAGTGCAAGCCCAGCGGATCCTGCATCAGCTTGGAGAAAAAGTTTCTCTGGAAAGAGAGAGCATCCTCAAGAATCTTGCTGTCACGGCCATGACTGGAAAGGGCGCGGAGACGAATAAAGAGTATCTGGCAGAATTACTGTTATGTGCAGTCAGGCATGTCGCAGTGAATGGAAAATTTGACCTAGATGATATTAAAGTAGAGACTATTGTCGGCGAAAGTGTTGATAAAAGCGAATTAGTACAAGGTTTAGTGCTGGATAAGGAGAAGGTGCATGCTTCTATGCCTCAGCAAATGATGAATGCGAAAGTTGCCCTGCTGGATGCGTCTTTAGAGATTAAGAATACGGAAATTGATGCCAAGATCCAGATCACCGATCCGATGCAGTTAAACATGTTTTTAGATCAGGAAGAAAAAATGTTGCGAACCATGGTGGAAACCATTGCCGCCACCGGTGCAACGGTGTTATTCTGCCAGAAAGGCATTGATGATCTGGCCCAGCATTTCTTGGCTAAGAAAGGGATATTTGCCGTGCGCAGAGTGAAGAAGAGCGATATGGAAAGATTGGCCAGAGCGACCGGCGGGAAGATTGTCAGCAATTGGAAGGAGCTCAATATCGGCGATTTAGGAACTGCCGGAGTAGTTCGGGAAGAAAAGATCAGCGATGAAGAGATGATTTTTGTTGAGAAATGCCCGAATGCGAAAGCTGTTACCGTATTGCTCCGTGGTGGAACTAGTCATGTGGTTGAGGAGATCAAACGCGCTGTGACAGATGCATTAGGCGATATTGCGGCTGCCTTGCGTGATGGCATGGTAGTTGCTGGCGCCGGTGCGACGGAAATGGAGCTGGCAAAAGAGCTTCGCAAATATGCAGGAACGTTACGCGGCCGTGAGCAGTTGGCAGTACAGGCTTTTGCAGAAGCGATGGAAGTTATTCCTCGAACTTTGGCAGAAAATGCGGGTTTAGATCCGATAGATGTTCTTACTCAATTACGATCTGCGCATGATAATGGACAGGCAAGGGCCGGCGTGAATGTCTTTACCGGCGGAGTGATGGATGCGTGGCAGGAAGGAGTGATTGAGCCGTTGAAGGTTAAGACTCTGGCTTTATCTTCTGCCGCCGAAGTGGCGGAAATGATCCTGCGCATTGACGATGTGATCATGGGCAGAAAACAAGAGATGCCTCGAGGAAATATGGATATGGGGATGTGAAGTTACTTAGCGTTCCTAAAATAACTTTATAAGCCAAAACATTTTTAACTGTATTCCTTTAACTAATTACCAATGAAGGTTTCCAATACCATAACGCTATTCCACCTTGTTATCCTGCCGTTTCTGCTCTACTCAATTTACAAGTCCTATCCTTTTGTTGCGCTCCTGCTTCTGTCTGTGTATATTTTGCTTGATGTCCTTGAGGTTGTAGTTGTCAAGAAGAGAGTGAGATCGTTCATCCATCCTTTTCTGGATAAAATCATTGTCTTTACGTCCTTGTTTATGTTTACGATAGTCGGCTCATTCTCTGTACCCTTCTTGTTCCTCTTTCTTCTCCGGGATATCATTGTCGGCATCATCCGTATTCTCGCTTCCAGGGATGACTTACCCATCCGCGGCGAATGGTACGGGAAGACCATAACTTCATTGCAATTCGTCCTGGTCTTTGCTATCTTGCTCCAGAATCTGGATCGGAAAATTTTATTGGATGTAGGAATCTTCCTGTTAACTCTTGCTATCCTTTTCGTGGCTGCACTTTCCGTAGCCCAGTACGGATATGTGTACTTGACTGGATTGCGCACGCGACGAATACACGGCCGGAAGATCGAACGAGAAAAGATGGTCATTCTTGCCAACAAAAAGTCTGGCGGGTACAAAAATGTCTACCGGAGAAGGCTTCTGAACGTTTTTTCAAAGAAAAGAAACGCTCCCATCATTTACCTGCCTGAGAATAAAAATATGTATTTTGGAATTGATGCGAAGATCAGAAAGTATAAAGAAGTGGTCATCGCTGGCGGGGACGGCTCTTTTGAAGGAGCTTTGAATACCCCAGCCTTACAGCAAAAAAGTTTAGGATTCTTTCCTCTTGGTGCTGGGAATTCGTATTATTCTTATTTTTACAAGGGAAAACGCTTTGAATATCTGCGCTCCCGCTTTACCTTCCAGGAAGTGCTGCTGGACATTCTTGAATTAGAGTGGGATAAAGGCAAGGTTGAAACGACGTTTTTAGGTATCGGTGTTGATGCGGAAGTTGCACGAAGGATTAAAGATAAGAAACACCATACCTTTTCCGACTATTTTATGTCCAGCACAAAAATTGCTTTTTCTGATTATAAGGTTCACTATGACTTAGAGTGTGAGGCGGATGGAAAGAAATACCGCTGGAAGAATGCGATAAACCTAATCATAGGAAAAGTCCCCTATATCGGCTTCGGGCTTCGTTCTGTAGTCGGGGAAGTTGATGATGCTGACGGGTATATTTTAGGCACCGCCTGTGTCAGCAGTCATTCGCCGTTTTTCAATAAAGCTCTGCGCCTATGGGCAATAGTCTTAACTCAGATGGGGCTGGAAAAGCCGCCATTGGTGTCGTTGAAAGGAAAGGTTTTCACGATCAGGAGCAAGGAGCCGTTTCCGCTGCAGGCAGGAGGGGAGTTTTTAGGGTATACTTCCTATGCTCGAGTGAGGGTTAAACGGCAGCAGAAAGTATTGATGATATATAGATAATGTTTAAATAACTGTTTTTCTTTATTTTTGTCGTGGGCAACTCCAAGCCGGTTACGCATGCTGCATTGTTCATAGGCGGTGCAGTCGGAGCGCAAGTGATGGAATATGTCGTCCATAATTATCTTCTTCACCGATTAGGTGAGAAAAAGGATAGTGTTTTCCATTTCCATGTTGAACACCATCAACGCGTTAGCATCTATAGCACCGATCCAATTTATTCCAGTATGGTTAGCGCCGATCTTGATCGCGTTAAGGAAGCAGCAATGCTGTTTACACCGACTGCACTGCTGGATGCCGCCTTGATTAAAAGATATCCAGCTCTTGCTGCAGGACTTACTTTTGGTTCCTGCCTCTATTTCTTTGGCCATGCTCTCGGGCATAAGTATCCAGAGCTGGGCTGGAAATACTTACCAAATCACATGCTGCACCATTTTGACGATCCGCACGATAATTATGGTGTTACTTCTGGCTTGGTCGATGGGATAGCTAGACGGTTGCGCGGTGAATCTCCTCTCACAAACGAGGAAAAGGAGGCCATCAAGAACAGAAGTTTGCGCAGGTATCATGAACGAAGGTCCCAGCTAGAGAAGGCTGTAGAAGAACGTCAGGCGGAACAGCAAAAAATGAGAAGGGAGTTCGGCGAAAAGATCGTCATGGGTGTCTTCAACGCAGTCCTGGATGGGGTAGGACAGGTTGCCGCGAAAAGGTGGACGTTGGAAAGATTGGTGGGAAAAGCCCGTTCTAGGATTTCTTCATAAAAAGCTCACAAAAAAGAACAATTTTTATAAAAGACTGTAAAATGTAGGGCTTATCATGGCTGCTGTAGTTCAATGGTAGAATGGGGGACTGTGGTTGTCTCAGCAGGCATCCCCAGACCGGGGTTCGATTCCCCGCAGCGGCCCTTTTTTGGTCTTTAACCTGGTTTGTCTGGAATGGTAGAGAAAGCCACCCTGGCCGTTCGCTTCGCGCTTTTATCTACATGATTAGGTATTAGTTTTGTAGTTAAGATCGTGGAAAAGCGCCTACCAACAGTTCTTCGAATCGTTGTTCTCAGCTCACCTCGTGGCCAGGCGGGCGGCTTTCCGGACAAGACTCTTTAACCACATTCTTTATATAGGAGAAATCCTTTTCTTCTGCTATGGCGATAGATAGTCTTGCTCCTATTTTGTCCGGCTTTGTGGCTCTTTCAGCTTCGGTTGCCGCTTTAGCTGGCATCGTAGTGTTACAAGCATTTTTTCATGACAAGCTCAAAAATCTTTTTGATGATGCCAATTATTTCATCTTCTTTTTCCTAGTTGCTGGGTATGTGTTATACGCACTAGGTGAAGTATCTTTCTACCTGACCTCTGTCGTTTTCCAGGATACCGGCCTTATCGGAATCCATGACCTCTACTGGCCGAGTGGTGCTTTCCTTATTTTGGCTTCCTTTGTAGCCTTGGCAACTGTTCTTTTCAAAGCTCAGCCGCATAGCGGTAAGTTGGGAACGATGCTGATTACAGGCAGTATCCTTGTCGCCTTTGTAGCTGCGATCGTATTCGGGCTGGTTGGCGCTCAAAGCCAATATTTTTTTGGCTATATCTTCCCGATCATGAGCGCGCTGATCGTCTCTGCAGCTTTAAGTGTGATTCTCTTTTTCCGTGAAGTAGGCGGTTTTCGTCATGTTCTGCTCATCTTTTTCTTTGCCAGCTGTGCTATTCTTGTCGGTGATATTTTCTTTCACTACCATAATGCCTGGGGCGGCTATGGTGCGGTAGGATTTATTACTGATATCTCTTACCTGGCAGGGTACATCTTAAGTTTGTTCGGCTTTATCACCATGCGCCTGCAGATGCATTCGCTGGCGTTTAGGAAGTGAAAGGTAGTGCAGTTCTAACGATCTTCTGCAAAAGATTTAAATAAAAACAGTCTTTTTATGAGGGTATGGCAACAACTACACGGGTTGATTGTATTCATTGTCAGTGATTTTAGTAGTTGCCCGAATATTCTTTTGAGTGAAAATAAAGTTCTAGATAATTCTAGGTTCTTTCATCATCGTTAGGGCCTATGCCCCCAGCATTGTTTTTTATGCTTGCCGTAGTGTAGTCGGCAGCACGCTAGACTGTGAAATGATTGCAGATCTCTAGAAGAAGGAGTTCAATTCTCCTCGGCAAGCCTTAACGTCGACTGGACGATAAACAGGGAGAAGAAAAAATGAATCAAAAATTTGACACAAAAGAAGTAAACGTGGAGGCTAAGGTACAAAAAGGTACTGGTGGTCTTCATTTCTCTAGTTGAGAGAATAAAAAATGAAAGATACCTGGATAATGATACCTTGACTCCAGAACTGGAAGAGGAATTACAACAAGTTCCAGGGATAATTGTGTACGATTTTGGAGATGGTATGAGGACTTATACCTTAGAAGGAATGAATTATATCTAACCCAGTAAGATATATAAATGTACAAAACTTATGGAGGATACTAAAATGGAAATACAAACTGCGAAAGGGGTAAAGGATCTGCCGCCTGAAGAGAAAATACTGAAGAATAAAGTAGTGAATACAATCACCAGAGCTTTTGAACTATACGGTTTTGCTCCGTTAGAAACTCCTATCTTAGAACGATATGAAACATTGGCGGCAAAGTACGGTGCAGGTGTAGAAAGCGATGCCTTAAAGGAAACTTTCAAGTTGAGTGATCAAGGTGGGCGGCAGTTGGGATTGCGGTTTGAATTTACCACTTCCTTAGCCAGGTATGTGGCCCAAAATTCCAGCCTTAAAATGCCATTTAAAGTGTATCAAGTTGGAAGCGTCTTTCGTGACGGGCCTATTAAAGCTGGCCGTGAGCGGGAGTTCTGGCAAGCAGATGCCGATACGATCGGAACATTGTCCATGCTTGCGGAAGCGGAACAGATTTCCTTGCTGGTAGATGTTTTCCGGCAATTAAATTTTAAATTTGTGGTCAAGGTGAATAATCGTAAGTTAGTGAATGGCATTCTGATGCAATCCGGCATTACTACAAAGCAGAAAGAAGTGATGATTGCTATTGACAAATTAGACAAGATTGGGAATGCAGGTGTTGGTGAAGAATTAAAACGATTAGGTTTTGATAAACGTCAGATCACTAAATTAATAGGCTTTTTATCTATAAAATATACTCTCTCTTCTCTTTCAAAAGTAATCACTGCTCCAGAAGGAAATGCTGGCGTTGCTGAGTTACAAGAGTTATTTGGTTATCTTAAAGCGATGGGTGCAGATAAAAATGTTGAATTGGACCTTACTTTAGTCAGAGGACAGGCCTATTACACCGGAACGGTTATCGAAGCCTATCTGAAAAACAGCACTATTACATCTTCCATCGCTGCCGGAGGCAGGTATGACCAAATGATTGGAAATTTTGCTGGCGGGGGAAGGGAGATCCCTGCTGTTGGCGTTTCCTTTGGCATTACACCGATCATGGAGCAGATGAAGGCGCAGAATAAACTGGAAGAACGAACGCCGGCAAAAGTCTTGGTGATCCCAATAAATGTTGTTGGTGAAGCTTTGAAAATCGCACAAGAGTTACGAGCCAGCGGGATTCCTGCTGATTTTGCTCTCGGAAAAAAAGGCGTGAGCAAGAACTTAGAGTATGCTAATGCTCTTGGAATAAAATACGTTGCTATTGTCGGTGAAGAGGAATTGAAAAAGAAGAAGGTCTTATTGAAGGAGATGAATTCCGGAACTGAGCAGATGTTGTCGGTGAAGGATCTGGTCAGGAAGTTACAGTGAATAAAGAGAAGTCTCTGAAAATTATTGGAATTAGTGCCGTGGTGGTGCTAGTATTGAATATGATCCTGTTTGCTTTGAGATTGATTAACGGTTTGGTGTTCTGGGGAATTATTATTGTTGGGGCAGTGTTTGCGTTTAAAGTGCTGCCTAAAATTCAGAAAATTATTTAAAGAAGATGCCACCTCAATAAATCGGTCTAGATTATTTGGAGAGAAAATGAAACCTGTTGATACGAGTTATGTGATCATACCTTATGAGCTTACGGATTCTTGGGAAGGTCCTCCTACTACGAGTATAGGAGCTTATGTTTTTAACGATACTGTTGAGCTGTCTGAATGGCAAGGTGTACGTTTTACACTCAGTGACGGAAGGGAAGGCGTAGGGACTCCCTATTTTGGCTTGGGTCTTGTAGGTCTTGTTAGTAAATTAATGGGAGGATCGCCTAAGCCAAGAATACAAGTTGCAACGAAACAGCCTTATGCTTTAGGATCGGAACTCGTAGATTACGAAACCATAGATCAAATTAAGGATTTACTTACTTTAAAATGTGCAAAACGTGATTGTAAAGAACCAACACGATATGCGGTCAGATTTGTTTTAGGCCAGGGGCATGGACCGGGCTTTACATTTTCCCGTGGCCGTACAACTACCGTATGCTATGACCACATTAACGAATTTATTGATGATAGCATGAAAGTCTATTCCAGCGAATGGTCGGTTGTCAGAAGAGAATTTCCAATTGATGGTTCTAGGGAAAAAAATCTTGGACGGATACGAGTGTAATTTTTTAAAACTTTTTTTACCACTCATCGTCTTTATGCCGCGTATAGACTACAGGCTTGTCTTTCACGATCATAGAATGTTCAAATTGGGCCACTGTTCCTCCTGAGATTTCTGCCAGAGGAGGGTAACTATGAATAATCGCTGATTGTTTCAACTCGCGTAAACCGAAAGCAGTAGCTCCTTTGCCGAATTTTCGCGTCAGCCATCTGGTTGTGAAGGGCAGCCCGTTGCGCGGTTTGACGAACTGAAGTATGTTCTTAGCATGCGGCGAACGCACTCCTTTTTCTTTTCCGACCATGAATATTGTTGCCGGCCCTTTCTCTCTAATCATTCCCTGTCCGTCTGTAACGAATGGCTCAATAGCAATCTGCCAGCCTTCTTTCAATTCTGTTTTATCCCTGTTGTTGAAGCTGGGGATGGAAACGCCAGCGTGTACTTTGTAGCGTTCAAGAGTATGCCCGGAAAGATTCTTTACGGTGGTAAATCCTAACGCTTCTGCTTCTGAATACTGCGCTTCTCCTAACTGCCATAATGGTGTTCCAGGACGGACTAATTTAATTGCAGACTTTAAGGCATTCTGCGCTGCTTTGACCAGGTCTTTATATTCGTTAGAACCAACCATGACGGTCATGGCATTATCAGCAATATATCCATCTAGGTGAACGCCAATGTCCACTTTGATGACATCCCCTTCTTTAGAAACAGATTGATCATCTTCTTCCGGGCAGAAATGTGCAGCAGTATCATTGAGAGCCATCTGCGCCCAGGCAATTTGCCCGCCAAGTTTGATAATTTTCTCTTCACAATAATCCATTACTTCCAAGAAAGATGTTCCTGGCTTGGCCAGTTTTGCCGCCCCTTTCCTTCTGACTTGCGCAGCAATCTTTCCTGCGGTGAGAAGTTTTTGTTCAATTTCAGGATTCATGCAGTCTACTGGGAAGAAGACTTATATAAAGTTTATTGAAGGTTTTGGAAAGAGTTCATAATATTCAAAACCTTCAAAGAAGTATTTTGAAAAACCTGCTGGATGCTAGCTTTTTCAAAATCCTCTATTGCCTGAATCCATACGCTTTGAGGTTTTTTGTGAGGAGCTGATGATGATGTTCTTTTTCTAGTTCACTCATCCCCCAGGCAGAATCTATCGCCTTGCGCAATACAGCTTCAACAAATCTATCGCCGTATAATTTTCCGACAACGTAGAGGTTATGGGCTGGATCACCATTAGGCCACATTGCTGGGTCGTCTGCATTAATGGTAACGTTAACTCCTGCTTCCATTACTTTATCAAGATGCAGGTCAGCTGGATTTGTAATGTGCGTTGCAGAAGCACAGGTTACATTGGAGATGGGATTTGATTCGTGGCGGACATTCCATGCAGCCATCAATTCCAGCAGGTCTGGGAATCTATGTAAATGGATTCCATGCCCGATGCCATTTGCGCGCAAAGCGACAAGCGAAGTATAGAGATTTCTTCTCCCTTCTGTTTGCGAAACCATTTCATCGGCATGGACGGTTCTCATCAATTCGGAATCAAAGGTCAGCTCGTAGGCTCTTCTGAATAGTTCGGGTGGGAACGGCGGTTCGTAACAGGCAAGGTCAATACCTACAACACCGTCATCCTGGAATTCTAATGCAGCCCTGACGATCTTTTCCGCATTCTCAGGGCTGGTTTCCCTGTTAATACAGATGATCGGCCGCACTGTCGCTCCCCAGTTCTGTCTTCCCAGCTCAAAACCTTCCAAAGCATGTCCGATAACTTGGCTGAGCGTTAATGCGCTTCCTCTTCCGGCTTCCTGTGTGTGATACCAGGGAGCAAATCTTGTTTCTGCGTAAAATGTATTCTGCCTGCTCAGATACTGGCAATGGGCAATGGCCATCGTTTTCAGGTCTTCTGCGGTCTGCATGGCCATGGTTGGAATCTTGAAAACATCAACAATATCATATTTTGAAAATAATCCGTCCCTGAACTGGTGTAGTTGTTCTAGAGTTTCTATTTTAGGTACAGGGTTTCCCTGCAGATCTTGGTCGGGCGTTGGAATTTCCTTCCCTTGTTTCTTATAAAAGTTAAACAAATCCTCAAAAGGGATGGAGCCGTCCCAGTGGATGTGTAACTGTGCATTGGGAAGCTGACGCAGCTTTTGAAGGTATTCTGTATCATCAAATTGCAGGCTCATTTTGAACAGTAATGAAAATAGCAATATAAGGTTTTCTGAGGTGGAGTGGGATGGTGGAGCTGAGAGAAAGAATTTCTTCTAATATTAATACAAAACCTAAGAACTCATTTCCTTCTAAATAAAGGAGTGCGTGCCCTTCTCAAAAAATCCCTTTCGTGTTTAGCTAAAAAGGCTGAGCCGATAACTGTAAGAGAAACAAGAGCAATAGAAACGCCGGATAAGATGTAAATGGAAACAACAATGCGGGAAAGGTCAGTTGTAGGGTATAAATCCCCATACCCTACTGTAGTTATCGTGGCAACAGAAAAATAGAATGCTTGTACCCAGCTCCATGCTTCTAAGCGATGAAAAAGGAGCGTTCCGGTAGCGATCCAGGTAAAGAGAGCTAAAAGAGCTACAATAATTTTTGAGTAGGTCTTCACGGTTATTCTATTTTTTTTAAATTTATAAACCTATCTTTGCGACATAATTTTTGGACATTACAAGTTCTAAACAAGATAGAAAAACTTAAATAAAATTACCGTAACCAGTCTGCAAATATGTTAAAAATGGGTTGTGAACTTATTTTTACGTTATGGAGTTGATATTATGCCGGTTGCCAAAGGAAATACAGTGAAAGTTGAATATGAAGGGCGGTTTGAAGATGGTACTGTGTTCGATGCTTCGGAGAAGCATGGCAGGCCGCTGGAGTTTGAAGCGGGAAAAGGACAGGTCATTAAGGGATTTGATGATGCTGTCATCGGAATGACGAAAGGGGACGAAAAAGAAATTAGGATCGAGCCAGCACAAGCATACGGCGAACATAACCCTGAATTGCTTAAAGAGATTCCGCGGGACAAGCTTCCCCAGGATCAGGAGCCAAAAAAAGGCATGATGCTGGCCTTAGGATTGCCAAATGGGCAGCAGATGCCGGCAAAAATAGTTTCAGTAACACGCGATCATGTTACTATTGACCTAAACCATCCTTTAGCGGGCAAGGTCTTGATCTTCAAGATTAAGGTTGTTGATTTTTTGTAATTGTTGCAGTTTCTGCAGTGTTTCTGCAGGGTTTTTAACTGCCATGCAATCAACTATTTTTGTCGCAGGGTAATCATTGCCGCCTGGATGAATTTTGTCGCCGAAAAATATAATTGAGTGCAAGGGGATGCCATAATAGCGCGCAAATTCCCTGATGCCCCACTCTTTGTCCATTCCTTTCCTGGTGATGTCAATGGATGTCGTCCCGGCGATGTTCATCTCGTACTTGTGCTGATCCAATACTGTTTTGAGAAATTCAACCCAGACTTTTCGTTTACTTCCATCAGGATCGTGCTGTTTTTTCAGCTCCAGCGGAGCCTTCCTGCCGATTGCTGACAAGGTAATCTGCGATTCCCGGTCTTGAATCTGGTCTTCTGTTGTGGTGAGTGTTTGTATGTTGAATTTTGCGGTCAGTTTTTCGAGCGCTTCCATGATTTCCTTTTTTTCTTCTTCTTGCAGCGTGTGATTGTATACCAATTTTGGTTCCGGATGGGCTTCAAGGCACTGTGTTCCGGTTGTTGCCAGCAGGAAATGCTGCTCCTTTAGCTGTGAAGAAATCATTTCCAATAAGTATGATTGCTTTGTTCCACTGATGAAGGCAAAGACATATCCTTCCCGGATCATAGCGGAGATCTGTCCGGCCATCTCTGGGGAAATGACATGGCAGGTCTCGCAGATGGTGTCATCAACATCGGCAATGACTACTTTCTTTTCCTGAAGATTGATGTCGTGGTTTAGGAGGGGCATTTTTACACCTTCTTTTGCAATTTCTCTGAAGTGGCCTTTCTTATAAATATTTATGGAAAAAGAATCGTAACTTTTATAAATAGGCTCCAAATTTAGGTTCATTGGACGGCCATAGGGGCGTGGTTCACCTCTTCCCATTTCGAACAGAGAAGTTAAGCGCGCCTCCGTACTGGTGTGTACTGCACTACGCGGGAAATCCAGTAAGCTGTCCACCTATCTTTTTTGCGCTTATGCGAAAAAAGATAGAACCCAAATCCTGCCAAGTGGAATTTCACTGCGTTCAATTCCACGAGCAAAACTAAATCTGATTTAACAATGACCTCTGAAAGACTTACTGTTCGTGAGCAGCTAGATCCTGAATTTGGGAGTGATGATATTCTGGTTAAATTAGGCGCACATCGAGTGTTTGGAGCATCAAGGTTTGAAAACTATTCTACTGTGTTTTGGAATGTACATCCAACCGGTAGTAAGGAAGGTTACTTTCGCAGGTTAGCTGCATTCTACAACTCTCTTCAAGATGGTAGTTTTAGAGGCCGTGAAGCTTTCCAACCAGATTTCAAACCGTTTGTCTTCCTAACGTATGGAGACCAGGATGTTAAGAACATGGGTTTTGTTAGCGATAAAGAAGCGAAAGGTTTTCAAGAGGTAGTACCATTTGAACATTTTATCAATGACGATCATCTGTTATTACAGCATCCGCATTTCGGGGATTTTCGTATGTTAAGGGTGTATGGATCTGTCGCAGATTTGGTGATGGAAGATTATACTGGGGCATGGAAACAAGAAACAGGAGTATTATGTGTCCTTTCTCACAATAATTTGTCAACACCAGTAGCAAGATTAATTTCTGAAACAGCACGCATCCCGGCTCCTGCCAGTGAGTTGGAGCCGATTTTAGCAGAAAAAGTGTATCAGTCTTAATTTTATTCTTTTGTTTCTTACTGATTGAGTAATATTTAAACTCCTCTTCCACAACACTTTTAAACGATTTTCTTTTCTTGTTTTTTAATGAAAAGATGCGGTTTCGAGAGGTTTTTCAGGTGAAAGCCCTTATTTTAGCGGCAGGATACGCAACCCGTTTATACCCTTTAACCGAGAACCTGCCTAAGCCTTTATTGCAAGTTGGTGATAGGGCCATTATTGAGCATATCCTTGCTAAATTGGAAGCGCTGAAAACCATTACTCAGGTTTATATTGTTACTAATAATAAATTTTATTCTGCTTTTGCAACATGGAGTAAAAACCTCAAGTCTTCTTTCCGGTTAAAAATACTCAATGACGGTACGCTTAGCAATGAAGACCGCCTTGGCTCCATCGGAGATATTCATTTCACGCTGCTGCAGGAAAATATCCAGGATGATCTTTTAGTCATCGCTGGGGATAATCTGTTTGGATTTTCCTTGGCAGAATTTATTGATTTCTTCAAAGAGAAGAAAACATCCGTGGTTGCTTTCCATGACCTGAAAGATAAAGAGAAAGTGAAAGGAAAATATGGCGTGGGAATCCTGGACGGCAGCAGGGTCATTGATTTTGAAGAGAAGCCGGTTAAACCGAAAAGCAGCCTGGCGGCCACAGCTTGCTATATCTTCAACAAAGATGATCTGCAGCAGGTTAAGATCCTTGTTGAGAAAGGCAATGCCGATGCTCCCGGCAATTTAGTTAAGCATCTGGCTACACATACTGAAATGCATGGTTTCATCTTCACAGACCATTGGTTTGACGTTGGAACCTTTGAATCTCTTGAAGAAGCGCAGAAGGTGTATCGAAGATGAAGATCACTATTTTTGGAGTTGGCTATGTTGGCCTTACAACTGGCGCATGCTTAGCTCATCTAGGGCATGAAGTTCTGGGCGTGGATGTTGATCAGGAAAAGATAAGAATGCTGAAGGATGGAAATCTTCCCTTCTACGAGCCTGGGCTGAAAGAGCTAGTCGCCAAAAACATGGAGAAGGGCAGATTGCATTTCACTACTGACCTCAAGGAAGCGGTCCTTTTTGCTGAGGTCATTTTCAACTGTGTCGGAACTCCCTGCAAAGACGATGGTTCGGCAGATCTTTGCTATGTTTTTGCTGTTGCCAAATCTATTGGCGAAAACTTGGACAAATATAAGATTATTGTCAACAAAAGTACTGTCCCGCCTGGGACGGCTCGTGAAACAGAGAGAATAATCAGAGAGAATCTTCCTAAGAATATTGAGTTTGACGTTGTTTCCAATCCGGAATTCCTGCGGGAAGGGAATGCCATCAGGGCTTTTAATTTTCCTGACAAGATCGTTATCGGCAGCAACTCGGAACGGCCGCTCCCAGCGATGAGAAAAGTGTATTCCGGCAGGCTGAGAACGTACCTCCCGCTCGTTGAGACTGACTGGGAAACTGCGGAAATTATCAAGTATGCAAACAACACTTTCCTGGCGACGAAAATTTCGTTCATTAACGAGATGGCCAATATCTGCGACAGAGTTGGTGCGGATGTCAAGATGGTTTCCATGGCTTTAGGCATGGATTATCGCATCTCGCCGCGCTTTCTTAATCCGGGTGTAGGCTATGGAGGAAGCTGTTTCCCAAAAGATGTCAAGGCCTTGATCGCTACAGCAGCCCAGCATGGATATCAGGCTAAACTCTTCCAAGAAGTTGATAATCTTAACGAACGCCAGAAACGCGTACTTCCAGGTATGCTGAAATCCGTTTTCAACGATGATCTTGCTGGCAAAACATTATGTGTCTTGGGACTTTCCTTTAAGCCGCAGACCAGCGATGTTAGGGAAGCTCCTTCCTTAACCATTATTCCAGAGCTTCTTGCAGCCGGAGCGCGGATCAATGTTTATGATCCGGCAGCGCTGGACGAGGCAAAAAATCATTTTCGTGATCGGGTTTCGTACTGCCGTTCAATTGAGGAAGCTGCGCAGGGAAGCAGCGCCATTCTCCTCCTCACAGAATGGGATGAATTCAGAAATCTGGATTTTGCCGACTTACGGAAACTGATGGTTGATACTAAGTTCTTTGATGGCCGGAATGTCTACGAGCCGGAATTAGTCAAGGAAGAAGGATTTGACTATTATGGGATAGGGAGAAGGTAAAGGATGGATCTTTCTATCGTTGTCATCTTTGATAAAATACGAAAGGAAAAGCTGACAAGACTGCTTGCATCTCTTCAGCAGCAGGCTAGCCAGCTTAATGCTGAGGTGCTGTTGGTCCATGAATCTAACCAGCCCTTGCCGAAGCTGGAGCTACCGTTTGATTTTAGATATATTACCATTCCAGAAAAGAGGGGAATTCCGTTCAACAGGAACCAAGGCATAGACCATGCACGAGGAGATGTCATCGTCTTTATCGATGACGACTGCTGGGTGCATGATACGTGGCTGTCTTCCCTGGTTAGACCATTGCAGGAAGATAAAAATCTTCTTGCAGTCACCAGCGGGACTAAAATACCCAAAGCTAATCTTCTAGGGGATTGTATCTCTGCCTTGGGATTCCCTGGCGGAGGTTCTCTGGGTTTTGAAAAAGTCTGGAAGATTTCAAAGGAGGGATTTACCACTCATCTTGCGGTTGGGAATTGCGTCTTGCGGCGGGAAGTATTCGAAAGGATAGGATATTTTGATGAATCCATGAAGTCCGGAGCGGAAGATGCAGAACTGTCCTTTCGCATGGAAAAAGCAGGCATCCCGATCAGATATGTACCGCAGGCACATGCATTTCATGAAGCCAGAACGACAATTCCTTCTTTTGTGCGCTGGCAGCTGCGGAGAGGCCGGGCAAATTATCAGTTTAAGAAGAAAGTTGGCAATGTTGGCGGGTTTATCAAGCTGAGAATTTGGTCTGCTGGCAATATCGTGAAAGAGAATTTGTTCAGTCCTAAACTGCCGCTGATCTTGTCCTTGCTGGGGCTGAGTTTTGCCTTACAGCAGATCGGTTATTATCAAGAGAGGAAGAAAAACAGAGAGTAGGAAACATGGCTAAAAAACTATCTGTTAGCATTGTAATCCCTTCATACAATTCTGAAAAATGGATTGCCAGATGTTTGAGCTCTTTGGTACAGCAGGAAACAACAATTCCATATGAGATTATTGTTGTCGATAGTTCTAAAGATAGCACCCCTGAAATTGTAACCAAACAATTTCCCTCTGTTAGGCTGGTGAAACTTGACAAGCAAACCTATCCTGGTGCTGGAAGAAATATCGGCGTAGAGAAGGCAAAAGGCAATATCCTTGCTTTTATTGATTCTGACTGTGTAGCTCATCCAGGCTGGCTTGAGGCAGCGCTGAAGGGCATTAAGAAGGGATACAACATCGTCGGTGGTTCCGTAAAAAATGCGAATCCGCAAACTTTGATCAGCATTGCAGATCACATCCTTACCTTTAATGAATTTCTTCCTGGTATGCCTCAACGAGAAGTATGTTTCATGCCTACCTGTAATTTTATCTGTAAAAAGGAAGTATTCAAGGAAATAGGCGGCTTCCCTCCCGATCTGTTAGCCGGAGAAGATACTATTTTTAATTACAAAGCTGCGAAACATTATAAACTTTTCTTTGATCCAGAGATCCAGATAGCTCACCATAATAGGGAGCGGTTCAAAAAGTTTTTTGGCCACCATTATACTTTTGGAAAACATTCGGCGCTGCTCAGGAAAAAAGTCAAGCTGCCGGGCAGTATTTTCGCAAAATATCCTTTTTTGTCTTTGCTGGTTCCATTGGTGAGGCTTACCAGGATCTCGTTGCGGATGATGAGGTGGAATAGAAAGGAGCTATTTCGCTTTATAATAACATTTCCCTTGATCGTGGCTGGCGTTTCGGTCTGGAGCTTTGGGTTTATTAAATCATCATATTGTTCTTCGTAATAATTAACCTAAGCTGGTTCAAGAAGAATTTTTAGTATAGGTCATCAAGGAGAATACATCATACTTCTTTAATCGAACTGCTCCTCCACGGTATTCCTGATTGATGACAAAGGCAAATCCAACAACATTTCCGTGTATCGCCTCAATAAGCTGCCCTGCCGCTAGAGCCGTGCCTCCTGTAGCCAGTTGGTCGTCAATGATAAGTATATTGTCTCCTTTGTTTACCGCTCCTTCCTGGATTTCGATGGTGTCCCGGCCATATTCCAATTCGTAATCTTTAGAGATGGTCTTTCCGGGAAGTTTTCCTTTTTTCCGTATGGGGACAAACGGTAACTGTAATTCCCGCGCCAGTACTGCTCCGAAGATAAACCCCCGCGATTCTATGCCGGCAATTTTAGTGATATTCTTTCCTTTATATCGGGATGTAAATTGTGCAATTACTTCGTTAAATGCCTCTGGAGTATTGAGGATGGGAAGCAAGTCCCGATAGAACACTCCTTTTTTGGGCCAGTCTGCAATAGTTTTAACATAACTTTTGAGATTCATGTATACTGTTCTCTTTTTTTGGTTGCTATTATTACCTTATTTGTTCTAATTTTCTCTTCTTCAGAAAGAGATCAGCGATTATTAAATCTTATGTAAAATATGACTGTATCAATAATCGCTGGAAAGATTGCGCCATCAGCTTTTATGAAACTCTGCAGTATCATAAGATTTATATATCATATGTTAATTGTATCATCTTATGAAACATTCCCTTGAAACGTACCAATTCTTTTTTGGTGCCTTGGCAAATCCAAATAGGCTGCAAATAATTAATGTATTACGTCAAGGAAGGAAGAATGTTGGACAAATTTGTCAAGCTACAGATTTTGAGCAGACCATGGTCTCGCATAACCTTAAGGTGTTAGAACATCATGGCATGGTCTTTAGGGAGAAGGAAGGTAAATTTAGATATTACATTGTAAATAAAAAGACTATTAGGCCGCTGCTGGAATTCATTGATGCTCATATGGAAGAGTATTGTTGTAAATTGTTAGAGGAAAAACATGGAAGAGATGGATAAAATAGAGAGTGGTACATGAAAACTAAAAAAACATCAGAGCTGCAAACATCAACACTAAAGATTTCCGGCATGCATTGCGCCAGCTGCAGCACTATCCTGACAAAAGCATTGCAAAAAGTTGAGGGTGTCCAGTCGGCCGTGGTCAAT
>Ga0209542_10000312_pt1 | contig 122102 bp, 122 predicted proteins | sample RifCSPhighO2_01_FD_184028 | JGI IMG/M metagenome (GOLD analysis project Ga0209542, IMG submission 184028) | Soil microbial communities from Rifle, Colorado - Rifle CSP2_plank highO2_0.1 (SPAdes) (version 2) | ecosystem: Environmental > Terrestrial > Deep subsurface > Rock core/Sediment ...
TTCACGCAGGTATCAGAGGCAGAGCTCGCGTATGTCGAACACGAGCTCAATACTAGGCCCAGAAAGCGGCTGGGCTACAAAACACCGCTACAGATGCTTGGTGTTGCACTTCAGGGTTGAATTCACCACCTTGGACATTGACGGGGGAGGGGGAAATGGGGTAATTTGCAGGCATGCTTCCCGTTAGAGAAAGTCTATATGTGGTATACATATCTGCTACAAAGCGACAAGGATAAGAAGTGGTATACCGGCTGTAGCGATGATCTACGGAAGCGCTTTAGCGAGCATAATAATGGTATGGTTGCATCAACAAGAGGTCGCGGTCCTTTCACGCTTTTATATTATGAAGTGTGCTTAACAAAAGGAGACGCTTTTGCACGAGAAAAATATCTCAAAACCGGCATGGGTAAGAGATATCTTAAAAATCGGCTAAAGCGCTTCCTTTCTCTAACGGGATGAAATTCTCCAAAGAATTCTTCATGCAGAGGTCATTTGAGGTGGTGTGGGCCGTGTTTCGCGTGGGGGAATTCGTGAAGCGCACCGATTTGCGTGAGCTTCTGGAGAAGCGAGCGCTTAGCTACCTTTCAGATAAAACTGTGGATAACTTGGTTGGGTTGGAGGAGGCGGTCCGGCTGGCGGTACAGATAGGAGAGATAAAGGATGTGAACGGACGGGTGCTTTTGCGGGAGACGGAGAATCTGCGACAAGCGATCGCGGAGCGATCGCGTAGCGAGGGGACGCAGAGAGAGTTGGGAGAATCTATTGAGGGGATTTTTGGAACTCAGCTCGCAGACCAAGGTCTGGCCTCCCCGGACCGAGGCCAGACCTTACGAGCTGAACAGACCGAAGTTCGACCTCGGAATCTAATATCTGGCAAAGAGTTGCCGGAGTCAGGCAATGGAAAGAATGGAGAAATTCAGTCCGCAAACCAAGGTTCGGCCTTCGCAAAGCAAGGCCAAACCTTACGGACTGGACAAACCGAGGTTCAACCTTTGAACCAGATTGAACCTGGCAAGGAATTGCCGGACTCGGAGATGACGTCATATGAGCGAAAACAGGTGATATTACGCCTATTGAAAGAGCGGTCTATGTGCGGGATGCGGGAGATTGCAACGGCTTTGCCGCATATCAGTGAGCGGACACTCAGATATGACGTAAAAGGGCTGGTGGACAGGCGCCTGGTGGAGCGGGTGGGCAAGGGAGGACCAGACTCGTTTTTGCGGCTTAGCCGTAAAAACGAGGAATGACTAATTTCGAATTTCTAATTTCGAAACTGTGGATAAGTGGGTAACGTTTGTTGCGGAGGGGCGTTATAAGTGATAGAATAGAATATATTCGCTTTTCTTGTGAGGAGGAGAGCGGCGGTTTGGGAATCGAGGTTCAACCTCCCCAGACCGAGGTCGAACCTCACGAACAGTGAGAGTTTTCTTTTTAGGGGGATCGGAGATATTGAGAACGAAGCTTACAGACCGAGGTTCAAGACCAAGGTTCAACCTTCCAAAACCAAGGTTGAACCTTAGAACCTCCCGCTTCGTTCCCTGTATGTCCGACTTCCCTAGTGGAAGTCGTCCCGGTTAGACAGCGCACCGCGTGTCTAACGGGATGCATGAACTCTAATTTCCTAAATTGCTTATTATTATTAGCTTGCTGATTCGTCCTCACCGATGAAGCAGCGGGTCGGTAGTAGTGGTAGGTTCCCGATGTCCGCCAGCTGGCGGATTGGGAGGGAGAGTTAGAGACACATTACAAATCTACAACTAGTTAAGACAAAAATTCTACAATGAGTAAATTTTCGAAATTTGTTGCAGTTGTTCTTATGCTTGGCGTTATCGGCGTGTACACCCCTGTGCAAGCACAGACGGTTGACGAGCTGAATGCGCAGATCCAGAGCCTTTTGGCGATGATCGCACAACTACAAGGACAAATTGCAGGAGGAGGCAGCACAGGCGGCAGCGCATCCTACACCTATACCGCGGACCTCACCCTCGGTTCAACAGGTGCAGACGTAACCGCTTTACAGCAATTCTTGGTTTCCAAGGGCTTCCTCACCATGCCTGCGGGAGCAAGCTACGGCTACTTTGGTCCTTTGACCAAATCAGCATTGGCAAGCTATCAGGCATCAGTCGGCATTTCGCCGGCAGCAGGTTACTTTGGTCCTATAACCAGAGCACACATGAACTCGATGGTCGTGGTTAATCCGTCCGTTTCTCCGTCAACAGCACCTGGCGTGTCTCCGACACCTTCAGGTCTGAGCGGTGGAGTGGGTAATATAACCGTGACTGCGCTTTCCACCTACTCAGCAGAGCAGGTCGGAGAGGGCGAAGAGGATGTGAAGATATTGGCATTTGACGTTGAAGCGGATGATGATTCAGACGTTCAGCTCACCGCCATCAAGGTTGAGTTCCATGAAGATGACACTACAGGAAGCGACCGCGATCTTCCCGATTATGCCGAGTCAGTATCGGTTTTCCTTGAAGGCGACAAAGTTGGAGAGGAGGACACAGATTCATTCAGCGAGTCAAACGATGAATGGTCAAAAAATATCTCACTGAGCAACGCGATCATTCGCGCAGGAGATGAGATGACCGTTGCAATCGCAGTATCCGCGTTAACTAACCTCGATTCCGCAGATATCGATTCGGACGACTGGAGCGTTGGTGTATCCAGCATCCGTTTTGTGGACGGAACGGGAGTTTCGTTGACCGAAAGCTTTACGCTTGATATCGACGATGACAGCGCAGACGAAACGCTTGAGAAGAAATTCGACTTCGGCGCGTTTGCGGACGTTTCGGACGCAGAGCTTAAAGTTTCTCTGAACAACGATGATGACGCAATCAACGAAGCACACGTGGTTAATGTGAACTCGGGATCTACCGACACGGATAATGTTGAAGTCCTTTCGTTCACGCTTGAAGCGGAAGGAGATTCGGATGTTCTCGTGAAGGATATTCCGATTACCGTTACCACCACGGGCGAGACGGATGAGTCAGTTATCATCAAAGCGGCAAACCTTGTTATGGATGGTGAGACACTCAGCACAAAGGATGTTGCGGCAGGTGGTGCAGTCACATTTGATGACCTTGACTTCACTATTGACGCAGGAGACACCGTTGAGCTTCTTGTTACCATTGATGTACAGGATTTGACTGGCACTCTTGATGAAGGAGACACCGCGCAGGCGCGCGTTGAGGTCGCAAGCATTCAAGCGGAGGATGAATCCGGAGAAGATCTCGCGACAGCGGATCTGACCGGTTCAGCAACCGGAGAGGCGGTTACGTTCTATGACACTGGTATCATGGTTGAACTCATTTCCGTCAGTGCAACCGCAGTCGATTTGAGCGGCGCGCAGACGACATCGTCTGATCGCGGTACGTATGAGATCGTATTCGACGTAACAGCGTTTGATGCGGCTATGTATCTTGACAGCACAAATCCGAGCGATTCGGGAGGTCTTGGAACACACGACCTTAACATCACCGGAACGGGAACGTTGTCGGCAGACATCGAATGGATCAGTGGTGATGCGGTAACCGAAGGATCCAATTCATTCACTATCAATGAGGATGATACGGCTCGCTTTAAGATCAGCGCGACCATCGTTGCTACGTCGACCGGATACACTGGCATCTCTCTGGGTAGTTTGACCTATGGTACAACGTCTGACGAGGACGGCGACATCCTATACAACTTCAATCTTGAAGATTTCAAGACTGGAAATGTATACTTGGTTGATCGGTAATACTGGTTAAACTAAAAACCACCAAAAACCCCTTCGGGGGTTTTTGGATGGAAGAAAACGCGAATATCTGGTATTATTTTCCAATGAAGAAAGTTCTTATATGGCTTTTGTACGCGCTGGCGTTTACACCTTTGATTGTGACGAAATCACTTTTTTTTCCGTTCATAAGCGGGAAATCGATTTTTATTCGGTTGGTGGTGACATTGGTGGCGGTGGGGTTTGCGTGGCTTGTATTTAAAGAACGCGGAAGCGAGGATCGAGGTTCGGCCTCCGCAGACCGAGGCCAAACCTCAATACGGATGCGAAAGTTGCTGAAAAACAAAGTATTTTGGTTTGTGGGGGCGTTTATGGTCCTGATGATTATAAGCACCTTGTTTGCGGTGAACCCATACAGGGCATTTTTTGGAGATACGGAGCGGGCGGAAGGGCTGGTGACCATGCTTTTCTTGTTTGGATTCTTTGTGTTTGCTTCGCTTCTTTTCGAGCGCAAAAACTGGCTGATGTTTTTCAAGCTTACGCTTATTTCGGGAGCGGTACTTTTTATACACGAACTTGTACAGCTTTCGCAGAAGATACCGCGACCCGCATCGTTTACGGGGAATCCGATATATTTGGCGGTGGTGTTTTTATTCGTGATATTCGCGGGATGGGTGGTGTTACAAACCGAGGTCCGACTCTCTCAGAATCAAGGCCCGGCCTCCCGGGACCGAGGCTGGGCCTTCGGGAAATTCTGGAAAATGTTCAGTGCTGTGATGGTTCCAGTCTCGCTGCTCGGGATATTTATTACTGAGACCAGAGGGGTGATTGTAGGAATCGCTGTTGCGATTATGGCTACGCTTATATATATAATCGTACGCAATCCAAATCAACGAATTGATTCGAATGCTTCAAATGGAAATCCTTCGGCTGATGCCACCTCAAGGAAGCTTGCGGTGGTTGCACTTGGAGTGCTGGTGGTGCTGGGGGGGATTTTTTATACAACAAGAGACGCGGAACTTTGGAACAGGATTCCGGGCTTTGATCGTATTTCCGAATTTACGTTCCAAAATAATACAGTGCAGACACGGCTGATATCGCTTGGGGTGAGTTTAAGGGGAATCAATCCTGCGGACAACGGCATAGGCAGATTTCTTGTCGGATGGGGGCCGGAAAACTTTAACATCGCATACAATACGTATTACAATCCGGAATTTTACAGATATGAGCAGGCATGGTTCGACCGGGCGCACAATAAACTGATGGATGTGCTTGTTATGCACGGCGTGCTGGGGTTTGTGGCGTATATGGGAATTTGGGTGGCGTTGTGGTGGGGGCTGAAAGGAAGGAAAATTCAATTCGAAGACCGTGCACATGAGGTTCAAGACCAAGGTTCGACCTTTAGGGACCAAGGTCGAACCTTAGAACCTCATACGCGCTTTGTGCTGCCGGTATTGTTTTTTAGTGTGGCGTATTTTGTGCAGAATCTGTTTGTGTTTGACGCGATCACGACATATATTCCATTCTTCATGTTTTTGGCGTTTGTGATATATAATTCAAATCTTCGAATATATTCCAATGCTTCAAATGCGAATGATGCGAAAGGAGAAAAACTCACAACTCACAACTCACAACTCACAACTCATGCCTGGATATTTGCGGCGGCAGCTCTGTTCTATGCGCTGGCGTTTATCGCGTGGACTTGGGTGCCGTACGGGCAGATACATTCATATATGCAGCTATTAAAATCTCGATCAACCGAAAAGCAACTCTCAGAGGGCTATTTTAAGCCATACACGTTTACTCAGGAAATAATACGTAAAAACGTCATAGAAAGCGTTACGCAACAGTATTCCGGAACGAACGGCGAAACGAATTTATTGCTTTTTAGCGTTGATCTTATGCGCGATGTCGCGGATCGGGAGTTGTATAATCCGCGATACTATATTCTCATAGGCGAAGCATACGATGCGCTTGGCAGAAAAAAAGATCCCGCCTACTATACCCAAGCTGAAGAGATGTACCGAAAGGCTCTTTCGCTTTCGCCAACGAGACAGAATGTATATTATCTGCTTGGTTTCAACCTTTCCCTGCAGAACAGGTATGATGAAGCGATACGGCTTCTGGAAAAGGCGATCGCACTTGACTCGCGGGTCGCGGGGCCGCACTTCTATCTCGGATTATTTCTGACCTCGGCAGGGGATTTGGAACAATACGAGCGCGCTTTGGACGAATTCATTATAAGCGAAGATCTTGGCGGGGAAGGTTATGGTGGAGGCATTAATCCCGCACAAGCGCTCTATTTCTTGCTTGAGCATTTTTATACGCAGAAGGATGCAACAAACTCTATTCGCGCTGCCGATGCGTTTGAAAAAATAGTTCCCGAGATGAAATCCAACATGGACGTTGTCCGGGAAGAAGCGCGGGATAGAACGTGGCGGAAGATTGATTTTAAGAAGATATGAGCATATAGTATAGGAAATTAGCTTTTTTATGCAGAAACAAGCTTTAGTGTGCGGTGCGGGAGGATTCATAGGTGGGCACCTCGTGAAGTGGTTAAAAGCCGAAGGTTTTTGGGTACGTGGGGTGGATCTTAAGCACAATGAATTCAGTAAATCCGCGGCCGATGATTTTGTCATAGGAGATTTGCGGGATCAGGAAGTGGTTCAAAAAGTTTTAGATCGGCCGTTTGATGAGGTGTATCAGCTTGCGGCGGATATGGGAGGAGCGGGTTATATATTTACCGGAGAGCACGACGCGGATGTTATGCATAATTCCGCGACCATTAATCTGAATGTGGCGTATTACGGCCAGAAGGCGGGCATAAAGAAAATATTTTATTCTTCTTCGGCATGTATTTATCCGGAATATAATCAGATAGACCCGCACGATCCGAAATGTTCGGAAGATTCAGCGTATCCGGCGGCTCCCGACAGCGAGTATGGGTGGGAGAAGCTTTTCAGCGAGCGCATGTATATGTCGTTTCATCGGAATTATGGGCTTGATGTGCGAATTGCGCGGTTTCATAACATATTTGGACCGGAAGGCGCTTGGATCGGAGGCAGGGAAAAAGCTCCCGCGGCTATTTGCAGAAAAGTTGCCGAAGCAAAAGATGGAGGAGAAATAGAAATTTGGGGGGATGGAAAGCAGACACGGTCATTTCTGTATATTGATGAGTGTCTGGATGGTATCCGCCGGCTTATGGACGCAAAGTCATTCAGGGGGCCGGTTAATATAGGTTCCGATGAAATGGTTACGATAAACGGGCTTGCGGAAATGGCAATGGAGATTGCGGGTAAAAAACTTTCTATAAAACACATTGAAGGCCCCTTGGGCGTGCGGGGACGGAATTCGGACAATCGCCTTATTAATAAAGAGCTTGGATGGGCTCCAAGCTGGCCGTTGAGGAAAGGAATTGAATTCACCTACCATTGGATTCAGGAACAGTTACAAAAAACATGAAAAAAGTATCAGTCATAGGTTTGGGAAAGTTGGGATCGTGCATGGCCGCCGTATATGCTTCAAAAGGATTTGAAGTGGTGGGTGTTGATTTGAATCAGGCGTATGTGGACGCGATAAATGCCATAAAACCTCCCGTAACCGAACCGCAGCTCGGCGACTATCTTCTGAAGGGGGCGGACAATCTGCAGGCGACGACAGATACACAGAAGGCGGTTTTAGAAAGCGACGCGACATTTATTATTGTTCCAACTCCCACCGATGAAACGGGTGGGTTTACGACGAAGTACGTTGAAAAAGTATGCGAGGAGATCGGACGTGCTCTTTCAAAAAAAGAATCGTATCATCTGGTGACGCTCACCAGCACCGTGCTTCCCGGGAGCTGCGATGAAAAAATTATCCCCGTGCTTGAACAGCATTCCGGAAAAGTTTGCGGAAAGGATTTTGGTTTCTGTTACAGCCCGGAGTTTATCGCGATTGGAAGCGTGATAAAAAACCTATTGAATCCGGACTTTTTTCTTATCGGAGAAAGCGATGCCAGCGCGGGGGACAAACTTTCGGAATTCTATTCGGCCGTGTGTGACAACGAAGCACCTGTAGAGCGCATGTCTATCCCGTCCGCTGAGCTTGCGAAAATCTCATTGAACGCGTTTGTGACCACCAAAATAACGTTTGCCAATATGATTGCAGAGGTTGCCGAGCACATTCCCGGCGCGGACGCTATGCGTATACTGGAAACGCTCGGCAAAGATAAGCGAATCGGTTCGCTGTACATTAAGCCCGGGCTTGGATTCGGCGGGCCGTGCTTTCCAAGAGACAATGTAGCGTTCAGCTATATGGCGCAATCACGCGGATGCGATGCTCCAATACCCGATGTAGTGCACGCATACAACGAGAAAATGGTTGATCGTATTGCCGACTTGGTTTCTAAAAACGCCAAAAAGGGAGATTTTATCGGTTTTCTGGGTATAGCGTATAAAACAGATACGCCCGTTGTTGAAGAATCCCATGCCCTTAAAATAGCAAAAAAGCTTATCGCGCTTGGCTATAAGGTTGCCGTGCATGAACCCGCAGGGCATGAGCACGTGAGAAATGAACTTCCGGAAGATATATTGCATGAGAGTATGGAAGATCTTCTTGAATCCTCAAATGTGTATTTTTTGGGTACGCCGGACAAGAAATTTCTCGCGCTTGAGCACTACCTTCGTGGTAAACAAAACAAGATGGTAATTGATCCGTGGGGGATATTAAAAGATGTTCCGCTTGGCGACTCGGTAACGTACGTAGTGTTCGGTAAGGGTTTATAAAATGGAAAAAGTTTTTGACCAGCCGCACGCGCTTCTGATAAACGAAAAGCGCAAGGATTTTATGAACCGGTTCGTGCCGGAACTTGTGCGATCGACGGGTGCGGTGACCGCGCTGGACGCGGGATGCGGTGTGGGCCACTTTACGGACTTTCTTTCCGGTATGTTCGGGGAGGATTGCGTTGAAGGTTTTGATTTCAGAGAGGAGAATGTAGCCGAGGCAAGGAAAAGGCATCCGGAGGGACGATATTCGGTATTGGATATTGAGCAGGCCGATCGGCATGCGGAACTTGAGAAGAAATTCGATATGGCGCTTTGTATAGGGCTTCTGTACCACCTTGAAAATCCGTTCAAGGCGATCCGTAATTTGGCGTGGCTTACAAAAAAATTTTTGATCATTGAGTCGGTCGTGACTCCGCTCAAACTTCCGTCCGCTGTGCTTATTCAGGAGGGTGAGGGCATTGATCAAGCGCCTAATTATCTTGCCATGCGACCTTCCGAATTGTTTCTAATTACTACCCTATATGCAGCCGGGTTTTCATATGTATATCAGCTTGAGGCGCTTCCAGATCATGTTGATTTCAAAGGAAGACTAGAGCGCCCCAAAAAAAGGTTATTTTTGGTTGCGTCGCACGTGGAGCTTTTTCATCCGTTATTGAAAGTTGCGAAGGCACGCTTAGTGCGTAATACTGATGTTGCATATAGGAAATTTTTGTACGTTATTCGTCCACTCTATAAATTTTTTAGAAAATGAACATGGATAAAAAACAACAGGTTCTTGAAGAACTTGGAAAAAGCGAGAGAGAATTCGCGGAATTTGAGGATATTTACGCGGGTCCCGGACTTTTAAAGAAAGTGAAACGGCTCGCCAAGTTTCGTGGTGCGTACGTAAAGTATACTCTCGCGCGGGCGGGGTTTATGCGCCGTGCGTTTTCAGACGTGACGGTGTTTGAGAGTATGCTTACCGGACTTCGCGAAATGCAGCTTGCGCAGTTTTTTATACGAAATATGAAAGAGGGCGATGTATTTTATGACATAGGAGCAAATGAAGGATTTTTCAGCGGGCTTGTACAGCAGGCATTCGCGGATGCAGTTGAAATACATGCTTTTGAACCTATCGCCGACCTGTTCGCTATTCTAAAAGAGGAAGTGCAGGGAGGCGTGAAGGTGTTTTTAAATAATGTTGCGGTTTCAGACAAAGAAGGGACGTTTCCGCTCTATATTCCCGTAAAGAATCTGACGCTCATAGGATCAAGCACGCTTAAAAAAGACGCGGCACAGCAAAATATACGCGACTTTACCGAAATACAGGTGCAATCAACTACGCTTGATACGTATATCAAGAAAAACACGGCACCCACATATATAAAAATGGACATAGAAGGATCGGAAGCGGATGCTATTGCGGGCGGGAAAGAAACGCTTTCGAAACATTATCCAGTCATCGGGATGGAGGTGTGGTCAGGCGATAAGGGTCTTAATTTCTCTCTTCGCGCAATAAAAAAACTCCTGGATATCGGATACGCGCCATATGAACTACTTGCCGGAGGGGATGTGAAAGAAATCAGGTTTGAGGATGTCTTGAATTACATTTATTCCAATCGTTCAACGGCTAACTTTGTATTTAAAAAGAAATGATTACATTTTTTACTTGCCCAAAGGCGTTTGAAGGCATGTTTGATGATATTCAGACAAATGCCATCAGAAGCTGGATGAAATTGCCAGTTGAAAAAGAAGTTATCCTGATGGGGAATGACCCGGGGACCGCGGAGACCGCGAAAAAGTTGGGACTTACCCATATCCCGGATGTGGAGACGACGCCCAAGGGCATACCGATGATCGGGTCGCTCTTTGGTACGGCAAAGGAACACGCGAAGTACGATGTCCTGTGTTATGTGAACGCGGATATTATATTGGACGGGGATTTTAAGACCGCCTTAGAAAAGATATATGAAACACACAAGCGTTTTATTGCGAGCGGCCAGCGGATAAACGTTGACTTTCGGGATCGGCTGCAATTTAACGGAGACGAAAAAAGACTCATTGATCGTCTACCGGATATGTTTAAAAAAGGTACCGCGATATGGGGAGGTCCGGACTACTTCTTGTTTACCAAGGACGCGTTTGATGCTATTCCCGATTATGTGATTGGCCGCTTTTTTTGGGATAACTGGTTCTTTTACTTCGCACATAAAAACGGCATTCCGATGATAAATCTGACCGATTCGATTACTGCCGTGCACCAGAATCACGATTATACTTTTACCGTGACGCGAAAATATTTATGGGACGCGCTTTTTACGAATCCCGATTCGATCCGCAACTTTAAGTTTGCCCCGTATGTATCTGTCTATAATACGACCAATTTTACCCATCGGCTTGCTGACGGAAAACTGGTTCCGACCCCGACTTCGTTTGTGAGAAGAGTGAAAATGTTTATGAGATTTTTGTATATTTACGCTATCTATGTTGCCGTTGCAAAGACACCAAAGCCACTTTCAAATATCTTATATGGCATACTCCGCTTTTTGGGAACAGGTACGGTAAAGGCATCACAATGAATATACGACCAAAGGCGGCAAAAGGAGTGAATGATGTTGTCGTGCAAAAAGTTCTGCAAAACATACGGAGCAGAGGCATGCGGCAAGCTTCCGTTTTGGATCTGGGAACCGGACAGGGGTATAACGCGTGGAAGCTTGGAGAGGAGCTGAAGAAGATTGGCGTAGTATTTTCAAGTATGTGCGTTGATATAGACGAGGGTGAATTTCAGCTCAAGGGTGTCGAAGGAGTGACGTTCGCTGTTGCGGATTTGAATAATGAATTTAATTTCGGTGAATTTGACTTCGTGATTGCTACAGAGGTTATTGAGCACCTGGAAAATCCGTACGCATTCATTCGCGGCTGTATGGCGAATTTGAAACGCGGAGGGAAAGCGTACTTCACGACGCCAAATGTTGACGCGGTATATTCTCTTGTAAAAATTCTTCTTAAAAAAACGCCTCACAAATTCGGATTTGGGAATAGGGAACATATGATGCCGATGCATCCGTTTATGGTTGAAAACGTGTATCCTCAGGCGAAGTTTTCGTATACCCGAGGGCTTATGAAGATTCCGTTTACCGTCCCTTTCCCGATCGGAGGGAGGATGTTTGGCGAAACGTTGGTTGTGGAAATTGAAAGGCAATGAAGCGCTTATTGAGGCCGAAATTTTGGATAAGCAGATTATTTTTCTTTTTGCATATACCGCTTCCTTTCCGCGTGCGGGTTACGGACCGCGTACGAATAGCTCTGGATCCGCTTTCGGTTCCGCACGCGCTTTGGCTGAACCGAGATAAGAAAGGAAAGGATATTGAGGTTGTGCAAAATGAGGTGCGTGAAGGAGATGTGTGCGTGGATGTAGGCGCGAATGTGGGGCATTTGGCGCTTGTTATGGCCGAGCGGGCGAAAAATGGAACGGTCATTGCCGTAGAGCCGGGCATACGAATGTTTCAAAGCCTTAAAAAGAACATTCGGAAAAATGGTTTTAAAAATATAGTTCCTGTACATGCGGCGATATCCGAAAAGGAAGGTGATGTAGAATTCTATGAGTACAGCCACACGGATACGTTTAGCTCGCTGGTTCGATCCAAGAACAGGAGTGCCCATGCGTATATGGTTCCTTCAGTTACTTTGAGGCACATACTGGAGCAGAATGGACTTGGTAGAATAGATTTTCTGAAAATAGACGTCGAGGGGGCGGAGTTGCATGTATTGAAATCGCTTGGTGATCGTATTTCGGATGTTAGAAAAATTTATTTTGAGTATAACGAGGATAATTACAGAAATTTCGGATATTCCGGAGCGAATGTTATTGCATTTTTAAAGGAAAACAATTTTAGATTGTTAACGGAAGAATTTACCAGCGATAATTATATCGCGATACGAAAATAAAAAGGCACATGGTGTGCATGTGCCAAAAGTTATGTAATGGATATTTTCCCAATCTTTCTGAATGTCGCGTACGCGCAATCGCGGCTTGCTGTGGAATGGAGCATTGTTGGATTCTCAATGAACTTCCAATAGTCCGTGAATGACATAAGAAACGGCTTGATACCCTCTTCTCTATCGGGAGTCGGGTTAACCCTTTGGATCTCTCCGCTGGTATTAAGGCTCGGTATTCCCCAGAACGGAAAAACCAACTCAGAAGATTTTCGTCCGCTTATCGGAAGTCCTTTTGACGCGAGCGGGACAACCGTCGCGAGAATCAAGCCCGATTCTTCCCGGACTTCACGGATTGCGCACGATTCCGGAGTCTCTCCTTCATCGATACACCCACCGCAGAAGCCGATCATAATGTCGTTTATTCCGGCGAGAAACTCCGCGGTCAGGAGTACATAATTATCCGGAAGTGGCACGCAAACGCGCACCCAATTTGTTTGCCGGCTGACAAACCAGAGATTCGGATCCGATTCGTATTGAATAACTTCAATTTGGGGAGCGTATTTGAATTGTTCTTGAATATTCGGATCAAGAACCGTTTTATCTATTTCCTCGGGTTTTTTTCTTATGCGAATCTTTTTTCGTAAAATTCCCAACTCCGATAAGCTCTGCTCGAGATCTTCATACTTAATAATCGGAAGACCATAGATGGTGTCCATATTGTATCCTTTCAGTTTTCGATATACTGGGGCTATCGTTACACAATTAAGGGGAAAGTCAAATGTTTGTGTGCGTGTGCTATACTAAAGGTATGTCCGAGTACAAACTCACTGATGGGGAATTTTTTGATATATACGGCAAGGTGCCGCGATTAAACGTCGATCTTGTTATCCGCTCTGACGAGGGTATTTTATTTGGACTTCGCTCAATCGAGCCGCACGCGGGGTTTTGGCATTTGCCGGGGGGGGGGACGGTATACAAGGGCGAGAAAATTTCTCAAGCTGCTATTCGTGTCGCGAAAAATGAAACCGGATTGGACGTTGCATATATCGGTGATAGGGGGTTTATGGAGTTTCCATCCGAAATGAGAAATGGGGCGTCTATTCACACGGTGAGCATTGTTGTTGAGGTGAGGCCGCGAAGCGGCAATGTGCGGCCTGACGAGAATGCCAAAGAATTGAAATATTTTAGGGATGTTCCGAATCCTATCATACAGGAGCACGCCGCATTCGTTTTACGGCTTTTGAACCAATAAAATTGTTTTGCTCGCGAGTAACTTTTTCCATACGGGAATTCTGATGGCCCGGGGGACGTTTTTTGTCATTTTGTAGAAAGGCAAAAAACTTATGCCGTTTTCCCGCATGATCGAAAAACCAGTTTTTTCAACCAATTTTTTGAGTGTCGTTCGGGTGAAAAACCTGAAGTGGTACCCTTCACCGGGAATCGATTTTCCCAAAAGCATTTTAAGGCGCACTCCGGCGAACGCATAATTCGGGGTGCTTATAAGCGCGTATCCGCGCGGCTTCAGCATTCGGTATATTTCCCGCACCATCTGCTCCGCTTTTTCGACGTGCTCAATGACTTCCAGAGATACTACCAGATCAAATTCCTCGTCTTCGAACGGGAATGGCTCATTGAAGTCATGCCGCAAAGCTTTGAAACCAAGTTCGTGAGCATTTTGCACGTACTTTTCGCTGCCATCGACGCATGTTACCTCAAACCCTTTTTGTTTAAGTTTTTGTGAAAACTCCGCCAGCCCGCATCCGAGATCAAGCGCTTTTCCAGCGGGCACGTGTTTTATCATATCCAAGGCCGGGCGGTACCATGGGCGCTCTTGCGGAGTTTTTCTTATTTCGTATGGATCAAACATCGGTTACGTTTAATTTTCACTACCTGGCATGAGAGTTTTTTTATATAGTTCTTTAATTTTTTCGGGGTCGTATTCTTCCCGAATTATTTTAATGGATTCTTCGCCGAATTTTTTTCGGAGACCGGAGTCACGAAGCAGTTCCAGCTTTTTTTGCAGATCCGACGCGTTACCGCTTTCAAATATGAATCCATTCTTTCCTTCGTGCACGGCGTCTTTTGCTCCCACCGTTGATGATACTATAATCGGCATACCAAATGCCATTGCTTCGAATACAACCGCGCCGACCGGCTCTGAAATACTTGGAAGCATGAATATATGATGCGATCGATATAATTCGGCCAGCTTTTCCTGTGATACGTGTCCGGCAAAGGTGATTCGATCCGATGTACCGGATTCGCGCGCGTATTCCTCAAGTTGTTTTTTTAAGACTCCTTCTCCGGCGAGAGTCAGGTGGATTTGCGGCATATCCGCTATCGCTCGTAAAAGCGTTTTGTGTCCTTTATATGCTTCGAATCGAGCTACGCAGAGTAGGCGTAGGTTATTGGAATGAATTCCCGTGCCTGCAGGAATGGGGGATTTGTCGGGAGTGGCAAATGGTACCGGAATGTATGTTACGCGTTTAAATCCCAGGCGTGCCATATATGCGGCGCACGATCGCGTGATGCATATGATGGATTGGGCTTTCTTATTTATAATCGGTCGAATGACAAGGAGAAGCGCTTTTAATGCGATATTATGAATCAATGAGGGAGGGTCGTTTTTTTGCTCTTCCATTATGACGAATCGTTTGTGGTGCACTATGGCATACGCGAGCGCGGCAATGGCGTAGGGCCGGTAATACGCGCGCACGCTTATAATGTCAGAATCTTCTTTTTTCAAAGCGGCATATATGCCCGAGTAGTGCCTGAATGATTTTATGATGAAGGGAGTGCTTTCAAGCACCACAGTCCGTATCGGAATGCGTGTCTCCTTGTCGGACGTGATGATGACTACATCAAACAGCTCGCTGAGTACGCGGTACGTCTCCTTGTATACGTTATGCAAACCGCCCTCAACGAGTGCAAGTTTTGATGCGCTCATATAGTTCCATTATGTTTTCTCCGTAGTGTTTCCATGTGTATTGTTCGGCGCGCAGGCGGGCGTTCTTGCCTATTCGTATCGTTTCTTGCGGATTATCGTACAAATACCGCATTTTTTCTTTTATGGATTGTACGTCCATATCCGGGATGATGTAGCCGCTAACGCCGTCTTCCACCACTGATCCCGCGTTTTTGGTCGTGACGACAGGAAGCCCGCACGCAAGCGCTTCGTAGGTTACTTTCGCGGATCCTTCCACAAGCGACGGAAATACAAAAATGGATGCTTGTTGGTATTCGCGCATAAGTTTGTTCTCCGATATGCTTCCGGTTGTTCTGAGATTTTTGAGCCGGTTTTTATACGTGTGCAGTGTTCCTCTAAATTCTTTTTTTATATTTCCGCATAATACCAGCTCGGCATCCTGCAGGTTCAATTCTTCCCATGCTTGTAACAGCAGGCGCGTCCCTTTCCGTTCGCATAGCGTTCCCGCGAACATGCATATGAATTTTTCCTTTTTTGTTTCAGTAGGGCGGAAGATGGCAGTGTCCACGCCGAAGGGGACCAGGAATATCTTTTCTTCGGGAATGTGGAGCTGCAGCAAGATGTCCTTCGTAAATTCCGAGGGTGCGATAAAATAATCAATAAGCTCCGGATATTTGAGATATGCCGCTTTTTGGTATGGGGTGGGCTTTCCGTCTACATACAGCACCGGAGCCATTTGAATATCGAGTATGGTTTGTATGCCCTGTGTTTTGGCTTTTTGGAGCGATTTTTCGAGGTATTCCCATGTGTGGAATATGTCGCATGGAGGCATATGCCGGCGTACCCAAAAATCGAAGATACCGAGCACCTTATTTTGCGATTGCACCTGTTTTTTCGGCGTAAGGACGCGGAGGTTCATCGCTCGGATGAACAGTGAAATGGTTTTTTGCAAAAACGGCACGTAATACAGGCGCCGGGGGATATCTTTCGCATACGCGCTTCTGCAGAATATTTTTACAAGCGCGTTTTTCTCAAGGCATACTTTGGCTATGTGGTATGTCCGCATGCCTATTTTCCCCGGTTTTCCTACGTCTGAGTTTATGGCGAGTACGACTTTGGTCATTGGGATTTAATAAAATAACTGACGCCTTTGTCCGCGCCGTATACTCGGAAGCCTTTTTTTTCAATCCATGCGATAAGATCTTTTTTGCTGTGGGCGGCATCAAGATTATGTATTTCGATTATGATCTGCCGCGTACGATCAAGAAATTGACCGTTTTTTTCGTTCAGTATCTCGTACTCAGCCCCTTCGCAGTCGATTTTAAGCAGGTCGACGCGCTCAATGTGCTCGTCGCGCATAAGATCGTTCATAGAGATCGTTTCGACGGTTAGAGAATCATGTTCATGTACCGCGAAGTCCTTTACAAGAGTATGTCGATCCGAATCGTCTTTGTTTATGAAAAATGTACGGGTGCCCGATGTATCCGCCACGGCTTTATTGATTGCTTTGAGATTATGAAAGCCGTTGATACGGACATTTTCAACCAGCATCGCGAAATTATCCGGATTTGGCTCGCACGCGAATACCCTGCCTTTGGGATATTTTTTGGCGGCAAGCAGGGCGAATGTTCCTATGTGTGCGCCTATATCCACCATAACGCTGTCATCAGGCAGACTGAATTCGGGCGGGAAGTACGTGTTTCGGAGTACCACTTCGTTGAGTATCCACCTATCAGCCATACCGCCGCGTACCGTGATTTTCATGCCATTCCGGAACCGATACACAATCCTTTTTCCACGGGGGAAAAGGCGAAAAAAATCGAGCAGATAGATATGCCAATTGGATATGTTTCGGATTACTCGCACCAAAAGCGCTCCGCGCCGCAGAAAATGCATAGAGCCATCATACCCTTTCTAAGGGGTTCGGTACACCCCCACACCAAACTTTCTTGTTTGGTGTGGGGGTAAATGGTATTGTGAGATCATGAATCCTGTTCTCATATTTCATACGCCTATAACGTTCGGAGGGGGAGAAACACAGCTCCTTTTGATGTGCCGGGATTTTTTGGGGCGAGGAAGGGGGGTGCAGGTGGTAAACCTCGCCCGATCGGAGGAATTTGAGCGTGCTCTGGCAGGCATACACGTGCCTTTTTATACCATAACCGCTCAAGGCGTGGGATTTTCGCCTACGCGATTTTCGTACGTACGGCATATGCTTCGGATATTATTGTTGGCAATCCGGGACGGGAGGCTTCGGAAATTATATAGAGAGCATCCAGTCGTGTGGGCAAGAGGATTTCCCGCAAACTTTTTTGTCGTGGTGCTTTCTTTTCTGTACGGAAGGAAATCAAAACGGCTTATTTACTCACACCATTTTCTTAAAAGCCCTGAACAACGTGCGACGCGAGCCGCGTATCTTCGCGTACTGCGTGTGTTCGACTCGCTTGTGGGGGTTTCGCACGAGGTATCGGAATCTTTGCGCAAGGTATTTCCCGAGCTTACGGAGCGTATTTTGACTATTCCCAATGCCGTTGATATGAACCGGTTCGCGCTAGGGGAGGGCAAGGATGAACTTCGCAGGAAACTGAGCATTCCAGAAGGGGTGGTAGGCGTATATCTTGCGAGGTTTTCTCCGCAAAAAAATCACGCGTTTCTTGTAGACGTGCTTAAACGCGTACCGGGCTTTACGCTCGTATTGGGCGGCGAGGGTTCTGAGTTACAAAACTTTATGGATAAGGCAAAGCAGGAACATATAGATGAGCGGGTGAAGTATTGCGGACATATCCACAGCAGTCTCGTTCCCATGTATTTGCGGGCGGCAGATTTCTGTGTGTTTCCCTCAATCGGGGAGGGATTCAGCAACGCGGTTCTGGAGGCATTGGCATCGGACTTGCCCGTCGTGCTGTTCCGAGAGGTGTATTCGCCGGAGCTGGGAGACGCGGTGCTTATTGCCGATTCCTATGACGATTTCTTTGAAAAAGTACAGGAACTTTGCACGAACCTGGTTTTGCGCCAGACGATGAGTGCAAAAGCGCGCGAGGTTGTACATTCTTTCGATGTTGCCGTGACGGCCCAAGCGTACTTGGAGTTGTTTGATAAAAATTTCTCATAGTATGAAAAAGAATATTTTACTTGTTTCATTGCAGAAATCAGGGGGAGTGGCACTCGATTTTTTGAATTTCACAAAAGGTTTGAGCGAGAAAGGATTTTTTCATACAGCGTGCATTTCTTTCCATAATGAGTTTCGTGACGAGCATGAACAGATCAATAATTCGGATATATTGCTTGTGCGGACGCACGGTTCACGTACGGTGGATTTTCTTGTTTCAATATTTTTACTACGGCCTTTTGTTTTTTTGTTGAAAATTGTAAAAACACGGGCGGACATTGTGCACGTTGCCAATTTTCACCCTTGGATTTTCTTGCTGTACGCCGTTCGTCCTTTTTGCCGTTTTAAAATATTATACGCTTGCCATGACAATCCCTTTCGGCCCAAGGAGCCGCATCCTCCGGTTATGGATGTGCTTGAGCGTTTTTTTGCGCGTCATGCGGATGCGGTTATCGCTTACAGCTCGTTTGCGCGGGACGACATCCAATCTTATATTTCGAGAAATGTTTTTATTTTGCCGCTTATTGTTCCCGAGCTTGCATACGGAGCCTTGAACAAGAAGCCCCTTGCTAAAGAGCTCCGCATTCTTTTCTTCGGCAGGATCGAAACATATAAAGGCATCGATACGCTGGTGGATGCATTTGAGATTCTCCATAATGAGAAGATTCCAATTTCTCTGACGCTGGCGGGAAGAGGAGATATACCCTTGTCGTTGCGTGAGAAGATTTCTCTGCTCGGCATCCATCTTTTAAACAGCTGGATATCGAATGAAGACCTCGTGTCTTTGCTGGAGAGTACTGATATCGTGGCGGCTCCCTACAAAACTGCGACACAGTCCGCGGTAGTATTGCTTGCGCTCTCGTATGGTATTCCGGTTATCGCGACGAACACCGGATCAATCTCCGAATATGTGAGAGACGGATATAACGGCCTTTTGATTGAACCGAATAAGCCTCATGAGCTTGCGTCGTGTATTCGAAAGATCGACAAAGATAGGAAGGTTCTGGGGTATGTGTCGAAAAATTCGGCCGAGATCCGTGAAAAATTTTCTCCGAGGCACGTTGCTGAAATCGCAATAGACATCTATCGGTCTTTTTGATATTGTGACGAAGCGCTAACTTATAATTATATGAAAAAAGCTTTGATATGCGGTGCGGGCGGTTTTCTAGGGACTCACCTTGCGCGCCGTTTAAAGAAAGAAGGATATTGGGTGCGTGGAGTTGATATTAAAAAGCCCGAGTACAGTCGGACCGCTGCGGACGAGTTTTTACTTCTGGATCTTCGTGAGAGGAAAAATTGTCGTAGAGCGTTGCGCGTATCGGGAGGGTTTGACGAGGTGTATCAATTGGCAGCGGATCGCGGCGGTATCGGGTACATGGTCCCCAAAGAGTGTGAAATGATGGAGAATAATGTGCTCATTAATGTGTATATGGTCTCCGAAGCAGCACAGCTCAAAAAAAAACCGAAATATTTTTATTCTTCTTCGGTCTGTGTGTATCGCGATATGTCCGTCGGATCCGGAAAGTTGGGCGAAGAACATGCATATCCCGCGTACCCGGACAACGAATATGGTTGGGAAAAGTTGTATAGCGAGCGACTGTTACAGGCATTTCATAGGCGATTCGGCTTGCCGATATGCATTGCGCGGTTCCATACCACCTACGGGCCAGAGTCAAATTGGGAGGGAGGCAGGGAGAAGGCCGCTGATGCATTGTGCCGAAGAGCCGCATTGGCTCGGGACGGCGGATTTTTGGAAGTCTGGGGAAACGGCAAGGCGGTGCGGGTTTTTACATATGTGGATGATCTTATATCGGGAATTCGCGCTCTTATGAAGTCAGATATTTCTGAACCGACCAATATTGGAAGTTCGGAGTATGTAACCGTCGGGAAGCTAGCGGAAACCGTTATTGCTGCTTCAGAAAAAAAGCTGAAAATAAAATATGTCTCTGGACCGGTAGGGGTTGCCGCAAGAAACTTCAGTAATCGGAGGATTTACTCAACCGGATGGAGGTCAAAATTCACGCTTCGCAAAGGAATAGCCATTCACTACGCGTGGATTAAGGAGCGAGTAGATAAGAAGTATGGAAGCAAGAAGAAGTGATTTAGGGTTTTTTGAACAAGGAAGTGTATGCGTGCGTCATTTTTTCAAACATAAATTTCGATTTCAGTGATTCATACCCGGTAACTTGCGGACGTGACACGATGCCGGAGAATTTTTGAATAAAATCTTTTGTGTCATCCATTTTATATCGGTTCTCTTTTTCCACGATTTCCTTGTTTCCATTCACGTCGGTAACGAGCATAGGCACATCCGCAAATAGACATTCGACAAGGGTGATAGGCAGTCCTTCATAGCGAGACGGCAGTACGAACAGATCGAATGCTTTGAGAAGTCGCGCGGCGTCTTCCAATCCGCCGGCGAGGAAGCATATACTTTCAAGCCGATATTTTTTGATCAGCCGTTCGTAGAGCGCGCGTTTTTTCCCTTCCCCTATAAGTACGCAGCGTATGGTTGGCTGGATGCTAAGAATCTGCGGAAGCGTGCGGATGAGGAACGAATAGTTTTTCTGGTAGGAAAGTCTTCCGATGGATCCTATGAGATAGGCATTTGCAAAAGACTGCCCGGTGATTGTTTCGAGTTCTGCGCGCGCTTTTTCCTTCGTCCAGTAGGTCAAAGCGGTCGGGTCCATACCATTGTATATGACCCTGCCTCGGCGGGTGAGCCCGGTAAGCCGAGCTTCGCGAAGGTTGTCTTGGGATACGAATACGATTTCATCCGCGAAAGGCAAAAAAACCTTGAAGTACGCCCAATATGGCAGTTTCAGAAATGGGGATGCGTAGTGGCGATCCAGAACCGAAAGCCCGTGTATAGTGAACACGGTACGTACGCCCGTGCCGGAAAGTTTCGCGCCAAAACACCCGGCGAGGGTATTGCTGCTGTTGAACTGCACCGCATCAAAGCGATTCTTTTTGAGAAATTTGCGTATTTCGAGGACAAAAAGGGGTATGGAAAAGATATTACGGCTGCGTGCAAGAGACGCGAAGCGCACGCGCGGGATGCCGAGTTCGTTAAGACGGCGCTCAAGGTATTCCCCTTTTCCGAAGCCGACCGTTACATCCACTCCTTGCGCTTTGAGTCCGCGGGCAAGATCCAGCACCATTATGCCTGCTCCGCCCATACTTCCGTGTGTGATAATAAGCAAGACTTTCATCCCACACATAATAAGCATTTTTTATGCAAAACGCCATGCGTATGCTTATTATGTGTGGGATTCATATGCTTGCACTGGCATTATACGTCAAACCGTATAAAATGGGTTACATATTATGATGCAACGCGTGAGGTCATTTTTGTTTGAAAATCGGACATCCGGCCAGACCATAGCAAAAAATACGTTCTGGATAGCCGCGGGCCAGATTGTGTCCCGTCTTATCAAAGCCGTACTGGTTGCGTATGCCGCCCGAGTGCTCGGAGCCTCCGAGTGGGGAACTTTTTCCTACGCGATGAGCCTTGCGGCGCTGTTTACACTTTTTATGGACTTTGGAATCAACGCGGTCATCACGCGTGAATCCTCGCGGGATCTTTCGGTTCAGCAGAGGTACTTTTCAACGGCATTTGTCATAAAGGTGCTTATGTTTATTGCTATCACCTTGTTTGTGGTGCTTGTCGTTCCTTTCTTTGTTTCCATACCGGAGGTGCTTGTTTTGCTGCCGCTTGTGGTATTTATGCTTGGTGTGGACGGGCTTCGTGATTTCGGGGCGTCTCTTTCGCGCGCGTGGGAAAAAATGGAGGTGGAAGCGGGGATTCAAATTCTGACGAATGTATGTATTGTTGTCGCCGGATTTGTGGCGCTTGTTGTTTCCAGAACGGCGCTGTCGCTTGTGTGGGGATATCTTATTGGCACATCGGTCGGTATGATTTTTGCGTACGCGCCGTACCGATCATATGTACGGAACATTTTCAAAATGTTTGATCGGGGCCTAATAAAAAAGATATTGTACGCGAGCTGGCCGTTTGGGATGGTAGGGCTTATGGGGGCGATTATGCTCAATACCAACACGATCATGCTCGGGTGGTTTCGGAGCATTGAGGAGGTCGGGTACTATGGCGCGGTACAGCGCATTATGTGGCTTTTATACGCAATTCCGGGATTCTTGTCTTCCGCGTTTTTCCCCCAGATGGCAAAGCTTATCGCCGATACCGAGGGAATGCGAAAAATTCTGGAGCGCGGATTGTCGTTTCTGACACTTATCGCGGTGCCGATGACTGCTGCGGGGATTCTGCTGGCTTGGGAAATTATGTTTGTCGTATTCGGGGATGAGTATACCGTCGCTGCCGAAGTATTCCGCATCACGTCGCTTACGTTTCTTCCCGTGTTTCTTTCTACTATGTTCGGCAACGCGCTGTTCGCGCTCAATAAGGAGAAGAAGCTTTTTATGTACGTCGGTATTGGCATCGTGTCGAACGTTGTATTGAATCTGGCCCTCATTCCCCTATGGGGCATGTCTGGCGCCGCGCTTTCGGCGGTGTTAAGCCAGCTACTTATTACCAGCTATCTGGTATATGTTTTGCGCAAGGAGTTTTCTTTCAGGATATTTCATAATGTGTGGAAGGTATTGCTCGCATCCGTCGCGATGGCGGCGGTGCTTGTTGTTCTCCGCGTGTTGAAGATCGATACGTACGTTATGATCGCTGTGGGCGGAGCGGTGTATCTCTTTGTTTCGTTTTTGCTCAAGGAGCCAGGACTCCGCCTGCTTTGGGAAAAGATCAGAGGATTGCAAAAAAGTGCTTGATCGTGCGGAGGATAATAAGCAGATCCAGAAGAAGCGAGCGGTGTTTGGCGTACCAAAGATCGTACTGCAGTTTGGCCCGGGCGTCGGCAATCGATGAGCCGTAGCGGTAATTGGTTTGCGCCCAACCGGTGATACCGGGTTTGATGATGTGGCGTAGTTCATAGTAGGGCAGCTTATCCAGCAGGCCGGTAACGAATTCAGGGCGTTCGGCGCGGGGTCCTACCAGCGACATAGTGCCCTGGAGTACGTTGAGAAGCTGAGGAAATTCATCTATATGAGTTCGGCGCAGGAATTTTCCTACTCGTGTGACACGGGGATCGTCGGTGCCCGATGACCACTGCGCGCCGTTTTTTTCGGCGCCATGCGCCATGGTTCGGAATTTGTAAATGCGGAATGTTTTCTGATATTTTCCGAAACGGATTTGCGTGTATAAGCCCGGTCCGCGTGACGTGAGCTTGATGAGTAGGAAGATGATGAGCAAAACTGGCGAAAGGATGAGTACGAGTATAAACGTGGTAATAAATTCTATTGGGCGTTTGATGGCGTCCTGCACCCGTTTTTGTCTCGTGTAGGGCTCTAGCGATAGTAGATCCTCATGGAACTCCAGGGACATTTTTTTGAGGGCGAGTTCGTAGAGCGTGCTGCTGTCCATAACCTCGATGCCGCGTGCCGCGTAGCGATGGATTTCTTCTCGAATGTGCGGAGGCAGATCGTATTTTTTCGCTATCACAAAGAGGGAGGTGTTGTACTTGGACGCGGTATTTTTCAGCTCTTTGGCATTCAGAAGCTGGGGGGAACTCAGATATCCGATTACGTTGTAGCCGACGTGAGGATTTTGCTTAAAGAACGCGTACAGCTCATCGGTTTCCTTGTTGGAGCCGACAATGACAATGTTGCGGCGGTAGGACGGATTGATGGCGGAGAACAAAAGCCGCCATCCTGTGCCAAGCGCTAAAAACACGATGGAAAATATGACCAGACTTGTTTTGGGGGCTATGTGAAAGTAGGGCACGAGGTAAAATATGATAACCGCAAGCACCGTGCCCGAAAAGGCCGCGATCGCAAGCGTTCGGAGGGTCTCGTAGGAGGTTCGCACCACCCGGAGGTCATAGAGACCGGCGATGTAGAATATAATCAGCCAAAAAGCGAAAATAATAGTAAAGGGCATAAGGTGCGCTCCGAGAAATTCCTGTGAAAAAACCCCATAGCGGATGCCGATCATTAAGAAGAGAGCGGCGTAGAGCGCGATTATGTCGCCGAATATGAGTGTGAGTTGCTTTATACGAATAATCATTTATACTTCAGGTTACAATGCGAATTACACAAATGCAAAGTTCAAACGCGGCGAAAGTTGACAGTAATACCATTATAATCGTTTCAGCTATTGTTGTTGCCGCCCTTATTATCGGCGGTTCCATATGGGCAGGACAGGGAAATCGTGGCGGCGGAACCAATGAACCTATTGTGGCGGGTGGGGGTTTGGAGATAGGCGAGGCACCGGTGCTCGGGGATCCGCAGGCTCCGAACACTATTGTGGAATTTTTGGATTTCCAGTGTCCGTACTGTGAACTTTTTTCAACTGAGACGGAACCGCAGCTGCGCGAATTGTATATAGATTCGGGTAAGGCGAAGTTGGTCTACAAGGCGCTTACCTTTCTTGGGGCTGAATCTGTGCGTGCGGCAACAGCGGCCGAATGTGCCAAAGAACAAGGGAAGTATGTGGCGATGCACGATGCGATTTACGAGGCGGAGCGCATAGAAGCCGCTGACGGAGGAAATCCCGAAAACTCCGGGAACTTAAGTGATGCTTTTTTTGCAGGCACGGCAGAGGCCATCGGGCTTGATAAGGGGGTGTTCAATGCATGTATCGCAAGCGATCGGATAAAAAATGTATTAGAAGCATATTCCAACGACGCGGAGGCGGCGATGGGCGCGCGAGTCTCGACACCAACCGTGTTCGTGAATGGAACGAAGGTGGCCAATCCATTCGATCTTGAAGAATATGCAAATTTGATTAAATAGGATTGGAATCTCGAATTACGAAGTATGAATTTCGAATCAATTTTGAGTGAGTGAAGTTTCGAAATTAATACTTTGGAAATTGAATCGAAATTAGAAATTAGAAATTTATAATTAATTTTAATATGGTAACAATTTACTCAACAACACACTGTCCGTACTGCAAAATGGCAAAAGATTATTTTACTCAGCACAACGTGGAGTACAAAGACATTAATGTGGAGCAGGATGATGCCGCGGCCGCTGACATGATTAAAAAGTCCGGCCAGATGGGCGTGCCCGTGATAGATATCGATGGCACGATTATTGTGGGGTTTGATAGAGGATCCATTGATGAAATTCTTCATTTGCAATGAAGAATTTCAAATTTTTAATTTTAAATTATAAATTTCGAATCAATTTTGAATGATTGAAGTTTCGAAATTAAAACATTAGAATTTGAATCGAAACTCGAAATTAGAAATTCGTAATTTATCAAACATATGTTTGATCTAATCATCCTCGGAGGCGGGCCTGCGGCTATAGGCGCGGGCGTATATGCCGCGCGTAAGCGTATGAAAACGCTTCTTTTGACCAAGGAGTTCGGGGGGCAATCGGTTGATTCGGCGATGATCGAAAACTTCATAGGCCATAACAGCATATCGGGCGTGGAATTTGCTCGGGTGCTGGAGGCTCAACTTCGCTTGCAGGAGGATATTGAAATCAAGGTGGGTGTTACCGTAGAAGCGCTGGAGCAACAGGGCGATCTTTGGCGTGTGACCGATTCAAAAAAGAACCAATATGAGGCACGGGCGGTGCTTGTTGCCATAGGCAGTAGGTATAAGCGGCTTAACGTACCGGGTGAAAAGCAGTACGAGGGCAAGGGGGTGTTCTTTTGCTCCTTGTGTGATGCTCCGCTTATGAAAAATAAAAAGGCGGCGGTGATTGGCGGAGGCAACGCGGGACTTGAGGCGGTGGTGGATCTTTTGCCGTACGCGACCGAGATTCATCTACTTGTCCGCGGCGAACTCAAAGGTGATCCCATCTATCAGGAGCGTATTTTCAAAGAAGAGAAGGTACATGTGCATCGTAGTGTGACGGTAAGCAGATTCGCGGGAAGCGAATTTATGGAAAAGGTATATTATTCGGCACTCGGATCGGATGAAGAGCAATTTGTGGAAGCGCAGGGGGCATTCGTAGAAATCGGACAGATGCCCAATACGGAACTGTTCGAAAAAACACTTACCCTATCCGATTCCAAGCACATTGTGGTGGACCCGCGTACGATGCAGACGTCGGCGCAGGGCGTGTGGGCGGCGGGAGACATTACCGACATTTCCTATAAGCAAATCAATACCTCTATAGGTGATGGCATCAAAGCCGTACTCAATATTTACGAGACACTTCAAAAAAATCTGTAGTCGTGTACAATGAGCGTATACGCTCATGTTCACCTATCTCCTTAAATTACTTATATTCCGCATCTGGGCGTTTTTTGTGCATTGGTACCGTGATGGGGCGCTGTTTTATATGAGAAAAGTTCCTAGTTCCTAATACACTAGGAACTTTTATAAATTTGTGATAGTATGTTTTGTATGGACGCTATACCGAAAACTTCCCAAAGGATACTAAAATATATAGAAGACAAAGGTCAGGCATCAGGCAATGAACTTGCTCGAGCGCTTAATATTACCGATCGGGCAGTTCGGAAGCAGTTGAACAATCTTCTTGCGGAGGGAAAAGTGTATAAGATTGGAAAGCCGCCAAGGGTTTTTTACCTTGTGCAAAAAGAAAAAGAACAAGCGCAAGGCGATGTAATTCCTAATCATCTTAGGAAAGTGATAGAGGAACATTATTTGATCATTACGCCCGCGGGTGAACAAAAAGAAGGCGTGGAAGGATTTGCGTATTGGTGCGAGAAGCAGCATCTGCCGATACTGAAAACGGCAGTTGAATACGAACGTACACTCAGAAAATATGAAGCATATAAGAAAAATGGACTTATTGACGGCATGTATAAGCTCAAACATACTTTTGATTCGGTGTACCTTGATAAGATTTTTTATCTCGATTTTTACAGTATTGAGCGTTTTGGCAAAACAAAGCTTGGACAATTGCTTTTGTACGCGAAGCAAAGTCAAAACAGAAGTCTTATGCGTGAACTTGCTGTACGCGTAAAGCCAGTTGTCAATATGCTTATGAAAAAGTTTATCGTTGACGCGGTTGGCTTTATTCCTCCAACGGTAAAGCGTGAAGTCCAGCTTATGAAAGAACTCGAGCGGCAACTGAATCTTTCATCTCCGAATATTTCATTGGTCAAGGTAAAAACGCCTATCGTGGTGCCTCAAAAAACGCTTACAAAATTGCCCGATCGTGTAGAGAATGCTCGAAGCACCATTATGGTGAACGATACGCGATCTTTTAATTCTCTGCTTTTAATTGATGATGCTCTTGGGTCGGGTTCGACTTTGAACGAAACTGCGCAAAAAATAAAGAAACAAAAGGTGGCGAAAAAAGTCGTTGGTTTAGCGATAACGGGCAGTTTTAGCGGATTTGAAATAATAAGTGAGATATAATAAAGACCATAGCATTTCATGTTCATCTATCTCCTTAAATTACTTATATTCCGCATCTGGGCGTTTTTTGTGCATTGGTACCGTGACGGGGCGCTGTTCGCGTACGGCAAGCTTTTGGGCGTATGGAGGCGCATAGACCGTGCGTTTGGTATGCGGGTAAACCTCCGGTTTTTGTTCAAGCCGCTGTACCAGGAGCGCAACATTACCGGTTACGTGCTGGGATTTTTGTTTCGGTTGCTGCGGCTGGGCGTAGGGGGAGTATTCATCATCATCTTGAGTTCCGTTATCTGCCTCGTTTTTTTGATATGGTTGGCTATTCCTGCATACCTTATAATTCAGGCGGTTCGAGGATGATGATCTAATTTCTAATTTCGAATTTCGATTTTCGAATCAATTTTAAATTATTGAATTATGAAAGACAGGCTGTCAAATACAAAATATAATCTTGAAGAGCGTACGTCTCTATTTGGCGAACACATTATTGCATTTTGCAGAGGCATTCCGCAGGACACGATTACCAGACCAATCATCAATCAACTCATTCGCTCTGGAACCAGTATTGGAGCAAACTATATGGAAGCGAATGCCGCCAGTTCAAAGAAAGACTTTAAGAATAAGATATTTATCTGCAAGAAGGAAGCTCAGGAAACACAGTATTGGCTTAGGATGATGGCGCAGTGTGTGCCGAACAAGAAGGAAGAAATGAGACGTTTGTGGAAGGAAACACATGAATTAACACTTATATTTGGGAAAATTGTTTCAACATTAAGAAATTAGAATTTGAATCGAAATTCGAAATTATGAATTTAAAATTTTACCATGATTGACCGTTTACAGCACGCGACGTTTGACAGGAGGATGTTCAAACTGCATCCGGCCTCTCGTTTTGTTATCCGCGTGGTATCGTATTCATTCTTGATTTTTTGTATTGGTCTCGCGGCGGCGTTTTTGGTTTCGGATATTGTACAGCTGAATTGGTTAGGAGCGCTTCTTGTCTTGATGCTTGTCGATTATATGGTGCACGTCCGCCGTCCGCATTATTCGCTCACGGATTTTGGGCGCGGACGGGTCCGGAACAATAACATTGCCCTTTGTTTGGACCGAGCGTCCTTGAAGGCGCTTTTGTCCGCATACGAATCCGCGATTACCCGCGGGGTAGATATGGAATTTGCGCTTCTTCTGCGGCTTTCGGACGAGCGGGTTGTACAGCGCTCACTCCAGCGTCTTGAAGTAAAGCCGTCTGAATTCAAAGATAGGATTTCCGCGGATATTGATAAGACCGTGCATAAAGATCCTCAGCCTGTTGCGGAGGCATACATTGAGCGCATACGGCTGCTGTGCATATCCGCGGCGGCGCATGCGGCCGCGCATGGACAAGACGCTGTCGGCGTGGGGAACCTGTTTTCCGCACTCGCGCACACCACGCATCCGCGCATTTTACGGCTTTTGGATTACTATTCGCTTTCGGCCGCTGATGTGGATGCGGCGCTGGTATTCGGATCGCATACGCGCTCACGCACTGCTCCATATCTTGGCGGATTTGCGATGCGGCACGCGCAGACGCGGGCGCATCGCGTGAACCGATCGTTCACCTCACGTCCCACGCCGACACTGGATATGTACGCGACCGATGTGACTGATTATGTGCGTGACGGATATGGCGGGTTTCTTATCGGGCACGAAGAGGAATACGATCGCATGGTCGATGTGCTGTCTCGGCCGGGTGAGCGGAATGTGTTGTTGGTCGGAGAGTCGGGAGTAGGCAAGGAAGCACTTGTGTACCATTTGGCGCACCGTATTGTGACCGACGCGGTGCCGGGCGCGCTGTATGACCGACGAGTGGTTGAGCTTTCGCTTGCGGATATGCTCTCGGGAACTTCGGGGGAAGATTCGACTGGTCGGCTCAAACAGATAGCCGAAGAAATCTTGCGAGCGGGAAACATATTACTCTACATTCCGGATGCGCATCTTTTGGAAAAAAGCGCCGCTCAAGGCACACTTTCTTTGGCGGATGTGTTTATGCCCATACTAAAAAGCGGCACGTTCCCCGTGGTGGCCGCTACGTATCCGAAGGAATTCAGGCAGTTTATAGAGTCTCGTCCGGCTTTTGCCGATTCGTTTGAGGTTCTGCGGATACAGGAGCTTTCTCAATCCGATGCGATACGTCTGCTGTCGTACTCCGCTTTGATACTTGAAAAGAAATACCGCATTACGATTAGTACGGCAGCTGTCACACGAGCGGTTGGACTCGCGGCAAAATACATCCGCACCAAACCGCTTCCTTCAAGCGCGCAGGAACTTTTGCAGGAAACGGCGGTTGACGCCGCGCAACGCGGCGAGAAGCTGATACGCTCGGAGCATGTGACCGCGGTGGTAGAGCGCACGCTACATATGCCGGTGCGGGTGGCATCGGGCATGGAGGCCAAAGAACTGCTCAAGCTTGAGGATACCATCCATACCTCGTACATCGATCAGGATGAGGCGGTTGTCGCGGTTGCGCGAGCTCTGCGGACATATCGGAGCGGTCTTGGAAGAAAAGGGGGTCCTATTTCGTCGTTCCTGTTTATAGGGCCGACCGGCGTGGGAAAGACCGAACTTTCCAAAATACTCGCAAAACTTTATTTCGGAGCCGAGTCGTTTTTAATCCGTTTCGATATGAGTGAGTATCAGGAGAAACAAGCGGTCGCGCGCTTCATCGGTTCCAGCGACGGCAAAACCGCCGGCCAGCTTACCGAAGCGGTTTCACATCAGCCCTACAGCGTTGTTCTACTGGACGAGTTTGAAAAAGCCCATCCGGACATCCTAAACTTATTTTTGCAGGTGTTGGATGAAGGGCGACTGACGGATAGCACCGGCAGGACGGTTGATTTTACGCATACGATTATTATAGCCACATCCAACGCGCATTCGGTTCTGGTACAGCAGCATGTCCAGAAGCACGGAAGCATTGAAGGCCTTACGGATGAGCTGAAGCAACGCCTCTCGGAATACTTCCGTCCGGAACTTACCAACCGGTTTTCGGATATTATTATATTCAAGCCGCTGTCGCGGGAGGACTTGACTCAAATTGTTTCGCTTCAGGCGGTTTCGCTCTCTCGGCAGGTATCCGAGGCGCAGGGGATCAAACTTACAATATCGGCCTCCGCGCAGGAGAAACTGGCGCACTTGGGCTACGATCCAGCGTTTGGAGCCCGCCCGCTGCGCAAAGTACTGGACACGCAGATCAAATCCGTGTTATCTGAAAGAATACTCTCCGGAGAACTTCAGCGCGGTGATAGTATTGAGGTGACGCTGGACAGCGACGGGAAGTTTAAATTTGTGGCAGAGTAATTTTATAATTTCGAATTTCTAATTTCGATTCAATTTTAAATGACTGAATTTCTAAATTTAAAACATTCGAATTTGATTCAAAATTCGGAATTAAGAATTCGAAATTCTTGAGATATGGTTTCAAATCAACAACAATCGTTAAAACAGCAGAAAAAAGAAAAACCCCGCGCACGCGAGATATCGTCGGGTATTATCGTATTTCGAAAGCTTCCGGACGGGATTCGGTATTTGATTTTGTATCGTGGGCACAACCAATGGACTTTCCCGCGGGGTAAAATAGAAGGGGAAGAGCGGAGCTTTGCGGCGGCGCTTCGGGAAACGCGCGAAGAAACGGGCCTGGGGCGCAACGACCTTCATTTCGTGGACTACTTCAAGGCATATGAGAATTGGACGTTTGTGAAACGCAATGAAAAAATCCACAAAACGGTCATTTTATATCTTGCCGAAACACGTCGGAAGCAGGTGCGCATTGAGGATAAGTTTGAGGGGTATGGCTGGTTCAGTTATGAGTGGGCAAAGCAGATATTTATAGGCGCCAAAAACGACGAGAATCGGAAGATTCTTGATCTCGTGCACAATTTCCTGACAAAAAACAAGAAAAAAACCCCGACCTGATGTCGGGGTTATTTGGAAACTTCCGCTACTATTTTTTTGAACGCTTCGGGTTTGGTGCGGGCGATTTCTGAGAGTACTTTGCGGTCGAGCGCGATATTTTTCTTTTTGAGGGCGTCTATAAATCTGCTGTAGGTCATACCCTCTTTTCGTACGGCGGCGTTGAGCCGGACTTGCCAGAGAGCTCGGAAGACGCGCTTTTTTTCCTTCCGTCCCCGGAACATACGGGACTGCGCGTGCAGAAGGGCTTCTTTGGCGGCGCGCTCCTTTGATTTGCGTCCCCATCGGTACCCTTTTGTTTTCTTTAGCAATTTTTCTCTTTTTTTGTGGGCAATAGTGCCTCGCTTAACTCGTGTCATAACTTTAGAACTGATCTTTTTTATTAAAATATTTGTGAGCAATACCGGCGCTTGCCTCGATGGTGCGTGATTTGCGCATGAGCTGTTGACCTGTTTTCTTTGCGCGAAAATGGCACTGCGCTTGTTTGCGTACAAGTACCTTTCCGTTTTTGGTGACTTTTAGTCGTGTGGTCACTGCTTTTTTCATGTTTTTAAATATATTTAAAAACTTAATCCTAATCTACAAATGAATCCGAATGTTTCGAATTATTCGCGGTATTCGGATACATTTGAATGTCATTTGGATTACTATTGTTATTTTTTAACAATCTGCATTATCATTCCTCGTCCGCCCGGCTTCGGCTCGGATGCCGCCCTATGTTCTTCGGTGATCATCGCGACGAATGCATGAAACTTTTCAAGCACCCAGCCCTTCATTTTGGGCGATTTTTCCCGCCCACGAAGCGCCATCATAATCTCCACTTTATGGCCTTCTTTCAAAAATTCATCCGCTTTTTGCGCCTGTCGGCGGAGGTCATTTTCTGCGGCTCGGACGGTAATGCGTATCTGCTTGAGTTCTCCTCCTTTATGCGCGTGCTGTTTCTTTTCCTCTTTTTCCTGCTGGTAGCGCCATTTGTCGAAACTGGCTATTTTGGCGATGGGAGGCGAGGAAATGGCGTTGATGAGAATAAGATCAAGCCCGTCTGCTTGGGCCTTTTGCAATGCTTCGTCTCGGCTCAGTACTCCGATGTTCTCTCCTTCACTACCAACGACACGCAATTCCTTTGTCGTGATCTGGGTATTGATGGTGTATTTGTTTCTGATTATGGAAGAAAAATAGCACAGCAAGCGGCTCAGTGTCAACAGAAACCCGCGGACTTTCCGCTTTTCATTTTATGGTTTTCACTTTACACTGGGAACATGGAACCGATTGTGAACCGGAAAGCATATTTCGACTATGAAGTTGTAGACACGTATGAAGCGGGGATTGTTTTGCTTGGGCATGAGGTCAAGGCGGTTCGTGCCGGCAAAGTGGGAATTGTGGGATCCTACGCGAAGGTATACGCGGATGAGGTGTGGTTGGTTAATGCAACTATTTCGCCATACCAGGAAAAAAATACGCCCGCTGACTATGATCAGAAGCGGGCGCGGAAGCTTTTATTAAAACAAGAGGAAATCAAGGAGCTTATTGGCAAAACAAAAGAAAAGGGCTATACTCTGGTGCCGCTCAAGTTGTATGCCAACCGTGGACGGATCAAGGTAGAACTCGCGCTTTGCAAGAGCAAGAAAAAATACGACAAGCGCGAGGTCATTAAAGAGCGTGAAACAAAGCGCACATTAAAACGTTTTATAAAGTGAGGGGGCGCACGCTTCGACGGAGAAACTCCTTTGAAAACTGCAGGCAGAGCTGATCGCCTCTTGAATCCGATCAAACAACAACTGCTAACAAACAATTAGCACCTGCATACGCTTAAGAACGTACAGTTCTCGCGTACGCACATCGGACCCTGATATCTCATAGGAGAATCTCCGGTGTTATATATGAGATGTACCCGCACCAAGCTCTTCCGTAGGTGTGGGGACATTAAGGAAGAAAAATTTGCTTAGTCTTCGGACTAAACTATGTCTGTAGACGGTTTTCGAAGTTTTTTCTGGACGGGGGTTCAATCCTCCCGCCTCCACTGGAATAAAATACTCTCATTCCCGAGGGTATTTTATTTTAGAGAATGCGGAGGCTTAGGAGGATTGAATCGGAAATCGAACAAAAGGCCGCTTGCTTTTATTTTTTTGTTTCCTCCTTTTTGAACTCTTTCAGCTTTTCAAAAGTATCCTTAATATTCTTATGTTTTTCTTCATCGTTTGACCCTCTTTTCTGCGCCGCATGCATGTATTCTTCTATAATATCATCCGGGCCTTCTCTCGGCTCGTCTCCTTTTTCAGGCAGTATGAATTTCTCTTTTTTCATATGTTTTAGTATACCGCAAGATCGCATTTTTAAAAAGTTTTTCACATACCCATTCTTTTAGGTGTGGTATTATAAGAGTAGCCAAAACATTTCGTTCTTTTATAATATAATTCAAATTATAGTTTCACTAAAATATCGGAGGGAAAGATGGATTATTATAAATTTTTCATTGCGGTTATAGTTATTTCTATTTTTATAGCTATGGCCGCGATGGGGTTCCCGCGCTTTGTCCGCCCTGATTATATGAGGGTTGTACCGACTGTGTATTGGGAAAGGGGGAATGCTTCGTATGATGTTCCGATTGGGGGATTCGGCCCGTATAGGTACGAAAACACGGGATATGTCCGCCAGACCAATATCATCTTCTATCGGCCCAAAATATTGTACCGGATCAGCTGACTTGTTTTTTTGAACGGTTTTCTTATCGGGAGGTTGTATGAAACTAAAGAAATCTCTTAATGCTGTTGGTGTTGTCTATTTTGTTCTGTTATCTTTCCTGATTTTTAAATTGTTTGTATAACAATTTGGAGCGGCTCGTGGAAGAGCCGCTTTTTATATGTGTGGATGGAAAACCGCCGTTTTTTCCTGTAGTATATAGTGCATGCTACGGAATCTGAAATCGTTCAATCTTCCCGAACTGGAGGAAAAAGTGCTGGCGTTCTGGAAGGAAAAACATATCTTTGAAAAAAGTGTAAAGAAAGGGAGTAAAACATTTCGTTTTTGGGAGGGGCCGCCGACTGCCAACGGCCGCCCCGGCCTGCATCATGTGCTTGCGCGTTCGTTTAAGGATGTGGTGTTGCGATATAAGACGATGCAGGGCTTTTTGGTTCCGCGCAAAGCCGGCTGGGATACGCACGGGCTTCCGGTGGAACTGCAGGTGGAAAAACAACTCGGTTTGAAGTCCAAGAAGGATATTGAACACTACGGCATCGCCGAGTTTAACAAAAAATGCAAGGAATCGGTCTGGCAGTATAAAAGCGAGTGGGAAAAGCTCACCGAACGGATGGGATACTGGCTGGATCTGGAACATCCGTATGTGACGTACGAAAACTCGTATGTGGAGGCGCTGTGGGGAGTTATTAAAAAGATTTATGATCGCAAGCTTTTGTACCAGGGGCATAAGGTGGTGCCGTGGTGCCCCCGGTGCGGGACGGCGCTTTCGTCGCATGAGCTCGCGCAGGGGTATAAAACGGTCACGGACGAATCCGTTTTTGTTAAGTTTAGGATTGAGAAGCCCTTCTTCGCTGAAGCTACGAAGGGCACGAAAGCACCTGTATGTGTGCTTTCATGGACTACGACGCCGTGGACGCTTCCGGGGAATGTAGCGCTTGCAGTCGGAAAGGATATTGCCTACGGACTTTTTAGAAATATCAAGACGGAGGAATACGTTATTGTTGCGGTGGATCGGGCAGAGGTATTGGGGAAGGGCTTTGAAAAAGTTGAAAGTTTCAAAGGCAGAAAACTCGAGGGACTTTCATACAAGCCGTTGTTCGATGTTCCTGCACTGAAGTCGGACGCTTCGTACAAGGTATATGCGGCTGATTTTGTAACAGCACAAGACGGCACCGGCATTGTGCATACGGCGGTGATGTACGGAGAGGATGACTACGAACTCGGAAAAAAGATCGGGCTTCCGCAGTATCATACGGTGGACGAGCAGGGGAAATTCACTAAAGACGTCAAAGGGCTTTCGGGGATGTTCGTGAAATCTTCGGAAACGGAAAAGAAAATATTCGAACTCCTTCAAAAAAATAAAAATCTTTTCAAGACGGAATCGTATGAGCACGAATATCCGCATTGCTGGAGGTGCGGCACGCCGCTTTTGTATTACGCGCGCGGATCGTGGTTTGTGGCGATGTCCAAGTTGAGGTCAAAATTGCAGGCGTCAAACGCAAAAATTAATTGGATTCCCTCGCACCTGCAGAAGGGCAGGTTTGGCGAGTGGCTTAAAGACGTGAAGGACTGGAATTTTTCGCGCGAGCGGTATTGGGGCACCCCACTTCCGGTATGGAAGTGCGATTCATGCGGGCATACAGATGTTATAGGCAGTTTCGTGGAGCTTTCAAAAAAGGCGGATAAGGGAAACACTTTTTTTATTATGCGGCACGGGCAGGCGACGAGTAATGTGGAGGGGTGGCTTGCGGGAGGGAAAGAGCCCAAGAGCGGAAAATTCCGCTCAAAGCTGACGAAAACAGGAATCGAGCAGGTGGGAAGGGCTGCTCAGGAGCTTAAAAAGAAAAAAATAGATATCATATATACGTCTCCGTATTGTCGTACGATTCAAACCGCAAGGATTATTTCTGGTGTAACGGGGGCAAAAGTGATCTTTGACAAACGGCTTGGCGAAATAAATTCGGGGATTTTCAACCATAAGAAGGTTACTGAGCGGCTGAAGTTTTATGCCCTTGATGGAAGAGAGGAAATTGATAAATTCAGTGTTGCTCCGGAAGGAGGAGAAACATTAAGTCAGGTACGCGAACGGGTGTTGGACTTTTTTACCAAAATAGCGGCGGAACATAGGAATCAAAGTGTTCTGATCGTAAGCCATGGAGATACAATGTGGATGCTTCAATCTGCCCTGGAACATTTCTCAAATGAACAATCTCTGGAGCACTCGTTTGATATGCTGCTCAAAAATGCTGAATTAAAAAAACTCTCATACGATAATCTGCCTACAGATATGTCGGGACGCCTTGATCCGCATCGGCCGTATGTGGATGAAATTGAGGTGAGATGTGAGAAGTGTGTAATGAGAGATGAGAAGTCGGAGGTTGGTAAAATGAAAAGAATCCCGGAGGTGGCGGATGTATGGTTTGATTCGGGCGCGATGCCTGTTGCTCAAGAGCATAGCTCTTTCGCTCAAATTCGAAATTCGAAATTCGAAATTCGAAATTTACGAGGTATATATCCCGCCGATTACATTTGTGAGGCGATTGATCAAACGCGAGGCTGGTTCTATACATTGCTGGCGGTCGCAACTCTTCTGGATGTGCCGCCTCCGCCGTATAGGAACGTGATATCGGTTGGGCTTATTCACGATAAACAAGGACAGAAGATGTCCAAGTCAAAAGGAAACGTGGTTGATCCCTGGGCTCTTATGCAGAAGTACGGAGCGGACGCGGTGCGGTGGTACTTTTTTACGGTGAACGACCCCGGAGAGTCAAAAAATTTCGATGAACAAGATGTGGTCAAGACGCTGAGGAGGTTTCATATGGTGGCGTACAATTCGTACGCGTTTCTTAGCATGTATGGGAAGAAGGGCGTTTCGCTTTCGAAACCGCCTTCGCCTTCTCATATTCTTGACGCGTGGATTCTGGAGCGTCTTACCCAGACAACACAGTTGGTCGTGCAACATATGGACGCGTATGATGTAACGCGTGCCGCTCTTGTGCTGGAAGCATTTACCGACGACCTTTCTCGCTGGTACATCCGGCGGTCGCGCAAGCGCATATCAAACGAATCGGCGACGCTCGCGTATGTGCTGTTGCAATACGCCAAGCTTATTGCGCCATTCAGCCCGTTCTTTGCGGAGGGTTTATTCCAGTCGCTTAAAAAAGATTTCAAAGGCGTTCCCGAAGAATCAGTCCATTTGTCGCGCCTGGATTTTCCAACTTCCAACTTCCAACTTCCAACTTCTCACCTCATGCAATGGGTGCGGGACACGGCAAGCGCGGTGCTCGCGAAGCGGGCGGAACTCGGCATTAAGGTGCGCCAGCCGCTTGCAAAGCTCACTGTAAAAAATATTCCCAAGGCGAAACGAGGAAGTCGGGTTGAAGAGATGCTTGAGGTTTTGAAAGAGGAGATAAATGTAAAAGATGTGGTTATGGATGCGAAACTTGGTTCCGAGTTCGAGCTAGATATAGAAATTACACCGGAGCTAAAAGCGGAGGGGTTGTTGCGGGAGTTTGTGCGCACGGTGCAAGGGTTACGGCAGGACGCCGGGTATCAACCAAAGGATAGAATTCAGTTGTGGGTGGCGGGCAGTGAGCAAATCGAGCTCCTTGTCAAAAACAATGAAAAAGAGCTTATGAGACAGGTGGGGGCGAAGAAGATGATGATCGGCAAGAATGACAAGGTTGACGCGCAGGTGGAGACGAAAGTTGATGAATATAGAACTTGGATAGGAGTTCGGAAAAAATAAAGCGATTTTTTTGACATTCTGGTTTTAAGAGGGTAGTATTTTCCTATTATGTCTCGAGGGGGAGTCATTGCATTTCTTGTTGTTATATTTCTGGTAACCATTGCGGGTGCTTTTTTTGTGTATCCGAACAACCCGGTATTGCCAAGTTTTGCGAATTGGATGCCGTGGCGGTTGGGGCTTGACTTGGTTGGCGGATCGCATCTTATTTATCGCATAGATACGTCGCATATCGCCTCCGAGGATGTAAGGGACACGCTTGCGGGACTGCGGGATGTGATTGAGCGGCGAGTGAATCTTTTCGGCGTGAGTGAGCCGCAGGTGGCGATTTCCAATACGAGCGACGGGTATTACCTGAACGTGGATTTGGCAGGCGTGACCGATGTGGAGGAAGCAATCAATCAGATAGGAGCCACACCATATTTGGAGTTTATGGAAATTCAAGAGCAAGAAATTCAGTCCGAAGAAAATTCAACAGCGACACCGCAGTCAATCTCGTTTTATGTCGCAACCGGACTCAACGGCCAGTATGTCCGCACGGCAAGGGTGGATTTTGATCCAACAACCGGTGTTCCCGTTATCGCGCTCGAGTTTACGTCTGAGGGCGCGGACCTTTTTGAGCAGATCACGGAACGGAATATAGGGAAAATTGTCGCGATATTTGTGGACGGTGAAGCTATCAGCGAGCCGGTCGTGCAGGACAAGATTAGCGGCGGGCGGGCGGTGATAACCGGAAACTATACACTGCAAGAGGCGCGCGAGTTCGTTCAGCGGTTCAATGCCGGAGCGCTTCCGGCTCCGATGACGCTTGAGAACCAGCAGACCATCGGCGCGAGCCTAGGAACCAACTCTCTGCAAAAATCGATATTCGCCGGTTTAATCGGTACGGCAGTTATTATGCTTTTTATGATCGGCTATTACCGCTTCAACGGGATTTTGGCGTCCATCGCGCTTCTGGTGTACGTGGTTTTGTCCCTTACCATATTTAAATTATTCGTAACCATGTCATTGGCGGGAATCGCGGGATTTTTACTATCCGTAGGTATGGCGGTAGATGCCAATATTCTTATATTTGAGCGTACCAAGGAGGAGCTGAAAAAGGGATCCGAAAAGGCAACGGCAATCAAAGAAGGGTTCAGGCGCGCATGGCCGTCCATACGCGATTCCAACGTGACTACCATCATCGTGTCCATTATTCTGTTCAACTTCACCTCGAGCTTCGTAAAGGGGCTTGCACTGACGCTTCTATTGGGTGTGCTGGTGAGCATGTTTACGGCGATCACGGTGACGAGGAATCTAATGAGATTGCGAACAAAAAACATCTAATGTAGACCTCTGACTCAAATCAAATGGATATAATAAAACACAAGTGGATATTTCTGGGATTTTCGGGAGTTTTGGTATTGGCGAGTGCCATTGCAATCGTGCTATTTGGTTTGCGGCCGGCGATTGATTTTACTGGAGGGACTCTGTGGCAGATCCGTATACCGAATACCGAAGACCGTATACAGGAAAGTCAGATTATTGAAACCCTGGTGGAGCAGGGAATCGAGAATCCATCGGTACTGAGGGAAACGTCGTCCGATAGTTTTCTTATCAAGACAAAGCCTCTTTCGGAAGCTGAACATCAGCAAATCCTCTCGGCTCTTGAGGAACGGGTTGGTTCTGTGGAAGAGCTGCGGTTTGAGTCCATAGGCCCGACGATCGGGTCCCAACTCCGGTCCAAGGCCATTTGGGCCGGAATCCTCGTGTTGCTAGCTATTTCTGTGTATATAGCCATTTCGTTTCGGAAGGTTTCGTATCCGGTGCAGTCATGGAAGTACGGCTTGACGACGCTTATTACTCTATTCCATGACGTCGTTATTCCGACGGGTATTTTGGCGGTACTGGGGGAGTTCGGGGGAGTTGAGATAGACACCAATTTCATCGTGGCGCTTTTGGTCATCATGGGTTTTTCTGTGCACGATACGATTGTGGTGTTTGACCGTGTCAGAGAGCAGGTTCTCGCTCGGCACAAGAATGAATCATTCACCGATACGGTCAATGCAAGCGTGCGGCAGACGATAGCCCGCTCGGTGAATACATCCTTTACGCTTGTCCTCATGCTGGTGGCGATGCTCGTGTTCGGATCCTCGACTTTGCAGCTGTTTGTTGGTATACTGTTAGTCGGAACAGTCATCGGAACATACTCATCCATATGCGTGGCGAGTCCCCTCTTGACAGTGTGGGGCAAATTGAGTAAGATGGCTTCACATACATAATCTATTATTACTATGGCATTGCACGACACATTGCAGGCTTTGGTCGCGACCCTTCCCAAGAGACAGCGGGATATTATTTCTCAACGGTTCGGGATGGGGGGATCCAAGCCGAAAACACTGCAGGCGCTGGGTACCAAATATGGTATTACTCGTGAGCGCGTGCGGCAGATAGAGGCGGCGGGGCTTCGGCTCCTCGAAAAAGAGGCGGAAGGAAATGATCGCCTGGTTTCGTATATGAAAAAAGCGATTGACCACCTTGAATCGCTTGGCGGCGCTCGTCGGGAGGATCTGTTGGTTGAAGATTTGAAAATGGTTTTTCGTGACTCATCGATTTCGGATTCGGATAGCACCCTTTTGTTTTCCATCTTCGGCAAGCCAAAGCACTTTACCGAAACGAACGACTTTTTTCCGTTCTGGTATTTGGAAGAGCCGAACGTCAAAGAGCTTAAGACGTTTGTTTCCAAACTTGCGCAGTATTTGAGGACCAAAAAGGAACAGCTCATCGAAAAGAACAAATTCGATGAATTGTTTGCGGCGGCGGCGCATCAGCACCGCGTGAAAGATTTTATCGCGCTTAATTACGCACTGATTTCAAAGAAGTTTTCGGTCAACGCGTTTGGTGATTTCGGGCTTTCGGAATGGCCGGAGATCGCGCCCAAAACGGTTCGCGACAAGGCATACCTGCTTTTGAAAAAAGTTCGCCGTCCGATGCATTTTCGCGAGATTGCGGTTGAGATCAACAAGGTTCGCTTTGACCACAAGCGTGCGCATCCGCAGACGGTGCATAACGAGCTCATCAAAGACACTAATTTTGTCCTTGTTGGGCGCGGATTGTATTCGCTTAAGGAATTCGGCATAGAACCAGGAACGACACGGGAAGTGCTCCATCGCATACTAAAGAAAAAGGGTCCGTTGCCGCTTGAAAAAATCGTTCAGCTCGTAGGAGAACAGCGCGTTCTCAAATACAATACCATTTTCTTCAATCTGCAGAACAAGAGGTATTTCAAAAAGACAGGAGGAGGGCACTATAAGGTAGCGTAACCGTATACCGTATAGCGTATACCGTATACCGAACATGGACTCGTTTATATATTCAATTTGGCAGGCGCTTGAAATAGTGCTGTGGTTTGCAGTGCCTATATTTTTAATAGCGCTCTTTTGGCGATTGCGGCTCATACACAAGCGTCAGCAATTTCTGGAAAAGCAGGAATGGGATATGCTCGAAGTTCGCATCCCGTCAAACATTATTAAACGACCCAAAGCGATGGAGCAGGTATTTTCCGGGATTTACGGAATTTACTCTTTCGGAAATCCTTGGATACCTAAGTACATGGAAGGCAAGGTTGATTTGTGGGTATCATTTGAAATTGCGGCAAAAGGGGGCAGTATTCGCTTTTATGTCCGTACGCCAAAGTCCTTTCGTAATCTTGTGGAGTCGTCAATATACGGTCAGTATCCTGAGGCGGAAATACTTGAGGCGGAGGATTATGTACACGAGCTTCCGTCGTCTTTGCCGAACGAAACGTTCGATATATGGGGAACCGGATTTAAATTAGCTAACGAGGCGCCATACCCCATACGTACCTATAAAGAGTTCGATGAATTCGAGCCGGATGATGAAAAACGTATCGATCCGATGTCCGCTCTGTTTGAGGCGATGTCTAAGCTTCAGCAAAATGAACGCATTTGGATCCAATGTATGGTGAGCGCGACGGGCAAGCCGACGGGCTATGACATACAGGAGGAAATGGGCAAAATCATACAGGACATACAGGACAAAAGTAAGGAGGCAGATAAGGAGGGTAAGATAACCCGAAAGCCCCCCACACATGGCACTCAGGAGATCATCAAGGGAATAGAGAATAAAGCATCAAAGCATTTGTTTCAGTTCACCTTGCGTTTTTTGTATATCGCCCCCAAAGAGGAATTCAACGGGCAGAATATTCCAGCGGTTATGGGTTCGTTTCAGCAGTTTAACACGCAGAATATGAACGCATTCAAGCCGGATGGGACGATTACGCTGATGGGCGGGTGGCTGGCGCGGCTGTTTCCTTCATATAAAAACTCAAAGGTGCTCATAAAAAAACGTATGCTGTACGATGCGTATGTACAGCGGCAATTTGGGCTTACAAACCGTCTGTCCGATACGGAAAAACTTGGCATTCTTTCGACCGAAGAGCTGGCGACTATTTACCATTATCCGATTGGCAACGTGAAAGCGCCGCAGCTGCAGCGCATTGGTTCGCGCCGCTCGGAACCGCCGGTTAATTTGCCGTTTGAGTAGTGGGTAGTGAGTTGTGAGTAGTGAGAAAAAAGGCTGTCATGATAAAGTCATATAAAGATTTAGAGATATATCAAAAAGCTCAAAAACTATACACATTAGTTATACAATTAACTAATTGTTTTCCAAGAGAATCTTTTTATTTGAAAGATCAACTATCCAGAGCGGCAAATTCTGTTGGTGCAAATATAGCAGAAGGGTTTGGGAGGTCTCCTGCGGAATTTAGGAATTATTTAACAAAATCTCTGGGTTCATGCAATGAAATAGGGAGTCATTTGGAAGACTGTGCGGGTTCTCATTACGGAGACGTTTTGTTGGCTCGAGCTTTAATCAAAGAGTATGATGTACTCGGTAAAAGAATATACAGTCTGCGCAAGGTATGGATGAGGTTTTGAGTCTGCCTCACTACTCACTACTCATAACTCACTTCTCGTTACATCTACCATAGAAACTGTTATACTAAAAAGCATGGACGACGTTTTATTTCTTGGCAAAACTAATTTCAGGAACCAGGAGCGGAAATTCGGCATCAAGCTTGCCGACCGGCGGCAGCATATGTATGTGGTGGGAAAATCCGGTACTGGAAAAACAACGCTGTTGGTGAATATGATTGTCGCTGATATTCAGGCGGGGCGCGGCGTGTGCCTGATTGATCCGCACGGAGAGGCGGCGGAGGAGCTTTTGCACTTCGTGCCGGAGGAGCGCATTGACGATGTGATTTACTTTAATCCCGCGGACGTGCAGTACCCGATTCCCTTTAACCCGCTTGAGCGGGTGGATTTTGAGATGCGCCACTTGATTGCATCTGGTCTTATGTCGGTATTCAAAAAAATCTGGCCCGACGCGTGGAGCGCCCGTATGGAATACATTTTGAATAATACGCTTCTGGCGCTTTTGGAATATCCAAACTCTACGCTGCTTGGGATTATGAAGATGTTTTCGGATAAAGAATACCGCAAGAAGATTGTGGAGAACCTGCAGGACCCCGTGGTGCGGTCGTTTTGGGTGGATGAATTCGCGAAATATACCCAGCGGCTTGAAACCGAAGCGGTTGCGGCAATTCAGAACAAGGTGGGGCAATTTGTGGCAAATCCGCTTATTCGTAATATTATTGGGCAGGCGTATTCGTCGTTTGATGTGCGTAAGATTATGGATGAGGGCAAGATACTCATCGTGAATCTTTCGAAGGGAAAGATGGGCGAAGATAATTCCGCCTTGCTTGGGGCCATGATTATTACGAAATTACAGCTTGCGGCGATGTCGCGAGTGGATATACCCATGGCGCAACGCAAGGATTTCTTCTTGTACGTGGACGAGTTTCAAAACTTCGCGACCGAATCGTTTGCCAACATCCTTTCCGAGGCGCGCAAGTACCGACTTGGGCTTATATTGGCGCACCAGTATATTGATCAGCTTGAGGAGGAGGTAGAGTCAGCCATATTCGGAAATGTGGGAACTACGATCGTGTTCCGCGTGGGCGCGGACGACGCGGAGTTTTTGGAAAAAGAGTTTTTCGAAAAGTTCTCGGCAAACGATTTTGTGAATCTTGCCAATACACACATATATATAAAGCTTATGATAGACGGGGTATCGTCTAACCCGTTTTCGGCACAAACGCTCCCTCCGCCGCCCTTGCCAAGTCCATCTCCGTTTGATACCATCCTGCAGACTTCGCGCGAACGCTACGCGCTCTCACGAGACAAAGTGGAACTCACGATACGCGAGGGCTACGGTCTTGTGGGGGCTGGGGTGCAGGAAACGATCGATCGGCGTGATGAGCGCTCGCTTGCGGAAACATTCCGCAAGAGTGCCGAAAATCAACCACGCGAACACAAACATCGCGAACATAAGGATGTGAATGTGGATGAGATTAAGGATCTTATCAGGGGAGCGCTGGGGAAGGAGAAGGAGTAATTATGAATTTTAAATTTCTAATTTCGATTCAATTTTGAATGACTGAAGTTTCGAAATTAATGCATTGGAAATTGATTCGAAATTCGGAACTCGAAATTCGAAATTATTATTTATGTTGTCATATAACGAATTACGTCCGGGACATTTTATTGTCTACGAAGGATCGGTATGCGAGGTACTCGAGGCCGATTTTTTGCGTATGCAGCAGCGAAAGCCGGTGATGAAGGTCAAGCTCCGCGATCTGATGAGCGGCAAGGTAAAAGAAACCTCATTCCAGCAGAGCAACGAGCTTGAAGAAGCCGAGCTGGAGCGGATGAAGGCGCGATTTCTGTACGAGAACAAAGGGGAGTACTGGTTTGACGAGGCGGGTAATCCCAAAAATCGTTTTAAGTTTTCTGCGCAAGAGCTTGGAGGCAAAGAGCAATTTTTAAAGCCGCAGACGGAGGTGACGGCATTGATGTTCAGAGACGCGTTCATTTCCGTACAACTGCCTGTCAAAATGGAATTCAAGGTGGTTATGGCCCCGCCCGCGATTCGTGGCAATACATCATCGGGAGGCACGAAGCAGGTTGAGATTGAAACAGGCGCGATGATCAATACACCGCTGTTTATCGAAGAAGGGGATGTGATCTGCGTGAACACCGAAACGGGGCTGTATGCTGAGCGTGTGGAAAAGGCATAAAGAGAGGGATTGGGGGTTTAGTCGTTAGGGATTAGTTTAGGAACGTCATTGCGAGCGGAGCGAAGCAATTGCTCTGTCATTCCCGCGAAGGCGGGAATCCATTTGACTTTTTAATTATACTGCACTATAATTACGGCATATCGTCAAATTGTGGACGGGTGAATTCAACCCTGAAGTGCAACACCAAGCATCTGTAGCGGTGTTTTGTAGCCCAGCCGCTTTCTGGGCCTAGTATTGAGCTCGTGTTCGACATACGCGAGCTCTGCCTCTGATACCTGCGTGAAATCCGTTTTCTTGGGGAAATAATCCCTGATGAGTCCGTTCACATTTTCATTTGCTCCACGTTCATAGGCATGGTACGCATGCGCGAAGAAACAAGCAATGCCTGTCTGTTCCTCGATAGCTTTCCAGCCCGTATTCTCGGACCCCTGATCAAGGGTAAGCGTACGGCGCAGGGATGCGGGAAACGCCTGCATGCGCTGGGTAACTGCATGGGTGGTCTCCCGTGCTGTCTTTGCATACAGCTTGGTGATGCACACGCATCTGGACTTTCGCTCCAAGAGGGTATTGATACCCGGCTTGTGCGCAACCGACTCGACGCTGTCTCCTTCCCAGTCTCCATAGCGCGAACGATCATCCACGAGGGGAGGGCGCAGATCAATGGACATACCCTCTGTTTTGGTGATCTTTTGACATGTCCGCGTGCCCTGCGGGGTTCTGCGCTTCTTTCTTCTCCGCAGATAGGAGCGGAGGTCTTCTTTGCCTGGTTTGAGCTGTCCATAGCCTCCCTGATTGCATTGGGCATAGATGTACTGATACACAGCTTCGTGGGATATGGTTTCCCCGATCGCTTCCTGTATGGTGCCCGCGATCTGTTCGGGAGACCAGCGGCGTTTCAGATGTGTCGTGACATATGCCCGCACCCGCTCATTCTTGAGACGATCCGTTCTGCCTCTTCGTTTCCGGGATGCCAATGCCCGTTCGTGGGCAAGCCGAGGAGTGTAGCGATTGCAAGAAAGCGGATAGTTTCGTCTCAATTCTCGACTGATGGATGCGGGGGAGCGATGGAGGTCTTGGGCGATGAAACGGATGCTTTTGCGTTCCCACCGCAGCTCCTGGATGCGTTCCCGCTCTTCAATGGTTAATTGTTTGTATTGCATACACTTTGATTATGCCAAAGTGTTGCACTTACTTGTTGAACTTAGTTATGAAAGTCCCCAGTGGAGACGAATACACAGTATTTTCTTAAAAAATAAAAAATAGGAGGATCGTATGATCTGGCAAAAGGTTGGAAGTTACGAATTTGAAATAGGGATCAATGGAAAATATACCGGGCGGTTCCGTCGAGCAACTTGGTAGTGTTTTGATCTTTGGAAAGTCGGCATAACGCCGGCTTTTTTATATAAAATCGCTCTAGTTTTGCTATACTCAATATGGCATGAAAAAGCTATTGGAATTCATAGACGCGACCACCATGTATCGGCTGATGCTCTACGCGCTGCTGGCGCTTGGGGCGGTCGCGATCATATTTGGTTTTGCCGGGTTGATTCCGCATACTGGCTACGCGCTTATGCTATCGGCCGCCGTGCTCATAGCGGTGTGTTATGGAGTCAATTACGCCTTAGCGAAAATTTTTAAAGCGCCCGCGACGGCCGAATCGTCAGTCATTACAGCACTCATAGTATTTTTTATTATGACGCCCGCCGCATCGCTGGAAGGAGGGCTCATGCTTGCGCTGGCAGGAGCCATCGCGATGGCATCAAAGTATGCGGTTGCGTATCGGGGAAAACATCTTTTTAATCCGGCAGTTTTTGCGGCCGTTGTGATCGGGTTCATACAGGGCGGGGGAGGAGCCGCATGGTGGGTAAGCGCTCCGGCGCTCCTGCCGTTCGTGCTGATGGGAGGCGTTCTTGTGGTCAAAAAAGTGGATCGGTTCGCGATGTTTTTTGCGTGCGCGATCGCGGGCATCGCGGTGTCCCTTGCGCTGGGCAACACGCTCGGCCGGCTATTCGCCGCGTGGCCGGTGCTGTTTCTGGCTGCATATATGCTTACCGAACCACAGACCACGCCTCCCACAAAACGTTTACGGATAGTGTATGGCGTGTTGGTTGGTTTCCTCGCGAGTTGGCCGATAGGCATAGGCGTTATATACATGTCCCCCGAACTTGCGCTTGTGATCGGCAATCTGTTTTCCTACGCAGCGGGCCTCAAACGGCGAATCACGCTCATACTGCAAAATAAGCTCCAGCTCACGCACAACACATACGAGTTTATATTCAAACCCGACCGGCCATTCGCGTTCCGGGCAGGACAATATTTGGAATGGTCGCTGCCGCATACAAACCAGGACCTGCGTGGTATTCGGCGATTCTTTACCATCGCGTCCTCGCCGACCGAACACGACGTACGGCTTGGCGTGCGGTTCACCGACAACGGAAGCACATTCAAAAAACATCTGTTCAAACTGCAATCCGAGCAATTCATGACCGTGGCCCAGCTCGCGGGGGACTTTACGCTTCCCCAAGACGCGAATAAAAAATTGGTATTCATAGCCGGAGGCATAGGCATTACGCCCTACCGCAGCATGCTGCAATACCTTATGGACACCAATGATCGCAGGGACATCGTTCTATTTTACAGCTGCAGCAGCAAAGAAGACTTCGCATATCGCGAGTTCCTGAAAAAAGCCGAAGAAAAACTCGGCATACGGGTTGTATTCTTGGCGACGTCCACACAGGGATTTTTAACTGAAGACATCATACAAAAGCACGTGCCCAATGCGAACGATCGCACATACTACCTATCCGGACCCAAATCCATGGTAGACGCGTATAAGCGACTGCTGAAGAAAATAGGCATCCCGCGCAGGCGAATTCGCACCGACTATTTCCCAGGATACGCGTAAGAGTGGTATACTGTTCATAATGGACCCCGTTAGAAGCCTTGGGCATATTATTTTTGAAAAAAATAATATGCACGGTATAATAAAAACATAATCAACATAATCAATGCCGTCTAAAAATACAGAGTATGTATATAAAGCTCGGCTTCTAACGGGGTGGATTTGTTCATAGAACTTGGGATTCTCATAGCCGCGTCAGCGCTCATATCCATCGTGATGCGGATACTGCGACAGCCGCTTATTATCGGCTACATCATTACCGGCTTTATTGTCGGCCCGTATGTATTTAATATCGCGCAGTCGGAGGAAGTTATCCGGATATTCGCGGAGCTGGGCATCGCGTTTTTGCTGTTTATTGTTGGTTTGAACCTGAGCCCGAAGGTATTCAAAGAAGTAGGCGTGCCATCGCTCGTGACGGGTCTGGGGCAAATCGTATTCACGTCCGTCATCGGCTATATCATTGTGCAGTTATTCGGGTTTGATGTACTCACATCGTGGTACATTGCCATCGCACTTACGTTCTCCAGCACCATCATCATCCTCAAACTGCTTTCCGATAAGGGCGATATGGAAACGCTGTACGGCAAGATATCCATTGGCTTTCTGTTATTGCAGGACGTGGTGGCGACCATCATCCTCATTGTGGCGGCATCGAGCAGGCTTGGCGAAAGCGGTGGGGGAGCGGTTTTACAGAATGTGTTGCTCCTGCTCGGAAAAGGTGCGGTGCTTACCGTCGTGCTCATACTCATCAGCACCAAAGTGCTTTCGCGCCTCACCGGTTTTCTGGGAAGATCGCAGGAACTTTTATTTATGTTTTCGATAGGTTGGGGCTTGGGCGTGGCGGCGCTGTTTTACTCGCTCGGGCTTTCCATTGAAGTAGGCGCGCTTATCGGCGGCGTGGCGCTCGCGCTTTCGCCGTTCCATCATGAGATGAGCGCCAAGATGCGGCCACTGCGGGACTTTTTTATCGTGGTATTTTTCATATTTCTGGGATCCCAGCTGTCGGTCGCGGATCTGCAGTCGGTGCTGGTGCCGGCGCTTATCCTCTCGGCATTCGTGCTTGTGGGCAACCCGCTCATCGTTATGGCGCTTATGGGCGCGATGGGGTATCGCAAGCGTACGGGATTTTTTGCGGGACTCACGGTTGCGCAGATCAGCGAGTTTTCGCTCATTCTGATTCTATTGGGCATAAAAAACGGCCAGATTGCCCAGTCGGCGCTTTCGCTCGTAACGGTGGTGGGCGTGGTGACCATTGCGGCATCCACATATATGATCCTCTACGCGGACAAACTGTATGCCTGGCTTGGAAGAGTGTTTTCGATATTCGAGCGCACGCATCCCAAAGAGCGGACAGGTGACGCAGCCAAGCGGGCGTATGAGACCATTTTATTCGGCTGCAATCGTACCGGACACGACATCGTGGAGGTGCTTTCGCGGGAAGGCAGGGATCTTCTGGTGGTTGATTATAATCCGGAGATTATTTCATATTTGCGAGGCAAGGGAATTACTTGTGTGTACGGTGACGCGGAAGACGCGGAGTTTGTGGAGGAATTGCGCCCGTGGGAGGCGAAAATGGTGATTTCGACCATCGCTGAACCCGAAGGAGCGCTACTGCTGCTAGAAAAAATCCGTTCCCGCAGCTCCGATACCATTGTCATACTCACGTCGCAAGATATTCCCGAAGCGGAACGTTTATACAAAGAGGGGGTGTCGTATGTGATTATGCCGCACTTTTTGGGAGCGACCTACGCCGCGGAATTGCTTCGCAAGAATAAATTCGCGTCGGAGAGTTTTGCCTTCGAGAAAACCAAACATCTCTCATACCTGGAAACCAAAAAACAGCGGGGCCACACGCACCCGCATATAGAAAAATTCGAGATGTGACGGAACGGGGAGGATATGCTATGCTGGATATATGATGGGATATGGATGGAGCGGAGGCTGGAATGTGATCGGCGTGCTTACCTCGCTGGTATTGCTCGTTGATTTAATTCTTGTCGGCATCTGGCTCTGGAGACAAGTGAAAAAATAATGCGGAGCGGTCGGCGACCCTAACAAAAAGCACACCGAGTACGGATCCGATAAATCCGAAAACCAAATCGCCGGTGGTATCGGCGGCACCCGGTTGTGCAAGCTCGTCTGGGTGTAACGGCCGTCTCGTGAGATGCGTGTCGAGCACGTCAAGCAGGTATTCGTACAGCTCCCAAAACACGTGCACAAGCGCGATCGTTGATACCAGCACGAAAAAAGATTTCCAAAAATTATTGTGAAGTATATTCACACGCGGATAGCGGCTTATAAGCCACACGACCAAAATGGTCCATACAATGCCGCCGACAACGTGATTAAACGCGTCATAGCCGAAAAAACCCTCATTGCACCCAAACAACGTAAAGCACCGCGAATTCTGTATAAACTTGTATTCCGGAAGAAGTCCATCTCCGAAAAATTCGGTTGACGCGAGAAGGGCGAATAATACAAGGAAGACGATTAAAAGCGTGTCGAGCCGTGAATTTTTCATAAAAATAAGTGTACTATGATATACTTACAGAGTCGAGCGTAATATAAATAAATCATCATTAATTATTATATGAAAACAATAGGATGGATAGTGGGTATTGTGGTTGTCGCGGCAGTCGTGTATTTTGCGGTTTCGGCCGGTCCGAGCCATGTCCCCACGGGCGATATGCAAGGAGAACAAGTATCGAATACAGACGGGAGTCCCACGACCATGCGGCAAATGCTTTCGGGACCGTCGCGAACATGCACTTTTAGTGATGTGACCGAGGATGCGTCATCACAGGGAACGATATACGCGGCAAATGGAAATATGCGCGGTGATTTCAGTGCAACCAGCCAGGGAACGGTATATGCTTCGCATATGATTATCAAAGACGATACTGTATATACCTGGATGGATGGTATGGAAGGCGGATATATGATGACAATGTCGGCAATGATGGATGGGGAAAAACCGCAAGGAGCAGTAGACCCGGATAAACAAATTGATTTTGATTGCAATTCCTGGTCGCCGGACAGCAGTAAGTTTAATTTGCCGAATATGCAGTTTATGGATGTAATGCAGCTACAGACACAAATACAGGGAAATTTTAACTACTGACACGCGTCTCAAAATACGTGATGCACAAAAGCATATACATAGCAGTCGTGCTGTTAATTGCGGTGGCGGCGATTTTGGCTTGGGCGTTTTTGTCGGGGTCCGACAAAGCGTCTTCGCCAAGCGGCGGACCCGGCGGGAGGATCGCGTATGAAACATACGAAGATCAGGATCGGGGAATTACGTTCCAATATCCAATCGAACTCGGCACGGTTTACCTGGAAGCCTACGACTGGCCTCCTATGGCGCAGGTGATTGACGAGCCGTTCAACTGTACCGAGGGAGGAGATCCGACAGCCCGTGCCGGCGGCACGGAATTGCGTATGGTGGATAATCACCAATATTGCAGGACATCAATCGTAGAAGGAGCAGCCGGGAGCATCTACACGCAATACGCGTATAAATTCACAGTGGGCGAAGATCAAGCCGCCATACTCACATTCAGCACCCGCGTCCCGCAATGCGGCAATTACGACGAACAGGAACGCGTACAATGTGAAGGCGAACGCGAGGCATTCGACATTGACAGCACGGTGGATGAAATCACACAAACTTTTCAAATTCAGTAATGCTATATCTTACGAGGCTTAGCCTCGTAAATCCAAATTACGTACTTTCCCCCGATCGGAAAAGAATCCGTAATTCACTTTTATTGGCATAGCGGTGTGATATACTAACCCTATGGCAGAAAAGGACGAAAACTATAAAAAAATGTCCGCACTCATTGCGGGGGGCGTGATTATGCTTGCCGCTATCGGATACGGTGTGTGGCAGTATATGCTATTGCAAACGCACGCGGATGAGCAAGCGGCTCGTATCGCAAGCCTCGAAAGCGAACGCGATAACCTCGCACAAGAGCTGACTAAAACGCAAAATGATAATCGAACACTAAGCGAAGCGCTGTATTCGGAACAGCAGAAGAACGCTCAATTTGAGCGGCAGCTCGAAGATCTCGCATCCACCGTGGGGCGGCTGGATAAGCTCAGCAAAACCGATGAAGAACTTCTGCAAAAGTATTCAAAGGTTTATTTTTTAAATGAAAATTATATACCCAAAAAACTTTCGCAGATTGAGCAGAACTATATCTACGGATCAAAAGATATATATTTTCACGCGGAGGCACTGCAGTTTTTGGAGGATCTTATGGAAGAAGCCAAAGATGATGGCATTAATCTTTCTACCGCGTCAGCATATCGATCATTCGACACGCAGAGCGGATTGAAATCGACATACCAGGTGTACTATGGATCGGGCGCGAACGCATTTTCGGCCGACCAGGGATATTCGGAGCACCAGCTGGGAACCGCGGTTGATTTCACATCAGAAGATATACAAGGAGGTCTGGATGGATTCCAGCAGACCGAAGCATATGAATGGCTTTTGAAAAACGGCTATAAATACGGATTTGTGCTGTCATATCCGGAGGAGAACGCGTACTATGTGTTTGAGCCGTGGCATTGGCGGTTTGTAGGCGTTGAGCTTGCGCGTGATCTGCACCGGCAGGATAAATATTTCTACGACCTGGACCAGCGCGAGATAGACGGATATTTAATCAGTATTTTTGATTAAAAACCCCGCCGTACGGCGGGGTTTTTATCAGTAATAAAAACTTATTGCTGAGGTGTCTCTGGAGAAGCCGGAGCTTCAACGGAAGGATTCTCATCCTTCTTTTCTTCCTGACCAGGTTCGACGACCGGCTGTTGCTGGTCACCTCCCGGCATGTTCATATCTTGATCTGCCATAATTGTGTTGTGAGTTATGGGTTGTGGGTTGTGAGACTCTCACTACTCACTACCCACTACTCAATTATCGTTAAGTCGGCTTACGACCATACGCCTAAGCTCCTAGTGTAGCGTACATATATAATTACGTCAAGAGCGATATACCTAATAAAAGCAAGTAAATGCCTATCGTGTTGAGCGTATATGAAAGCAAAAAGAAATAAAATCGGTTCATTTTCGAAAGGCCCAAGAGCGCAATGCCAAGCTCATCGGGCAGAGGGGATGCGATAATAACAGCTCCAACTATCGGCAGCAAAAACCGCCCCAAGGGGCTATGCTCGATGCGCTTGAATATATGCTGGGGCGATGCGATCACGTGCTCGTCGCTGGTGCGGATGAATGCACGCCGGATGCGGCGAATCACATGAAAAAACAGCACGTCGCCAATGGCCGCGCCAAACCCTCCCCAGATGGCAACGTACGAAATGGGATATGTCTCGCTAAGCGCTGTTAGCAGACTTGCGCCGGTTGCCACGGTAATCGTAAACACAAAAAAGATTCCCGAAATCATCGGTCCAAAAACTCCTGCGCCTGAAAGCAAGCGGATCAATTCATCCAGCAAGTTCAGGCGCGATATTGCAAGTACGATGACTATCCCCGCGATAAAAATCCCGAGGAGTTTGAATAATTCTTTGCGTATCATAGGGCGTGCAGTTTGTGTCGGATCGCTTCAGCACATGCGTCGGCGAACACCGCCGACACTATAAGGATATAGACTCCTTTTTTTCTGTCAATGCAAGCATAGGAGGCCGATGATTCGCTGAATCTGCCCTTGATAGGCGAGATAGATATTTTTTTCAGACCAAGCAATCGTTCAACATGATTCTGGGAAACGGAAATTGACGTAATGTTGCGGTACTGAACATGATCAACCGAATGAAACAGCATACCTCCCGCAACGGTCAAATGCGTATCGTTTAGCGTAAACACACTATATCTGCGGCGTATGACTCCGTGCAGGAAGCAGGCGGCAAGGGCGATATACAGGATCGAAAGAAAAAACGGGTCAATGTGCAGGTTTTGAAATATAATAAACAAAACGGCAAAAAGAAGGGCGTATAGGGGGATGCGCGCGAGCAGGAGGTACATGCGAGCGCGGGAGGAGAAGCAATGATGTGAATGGTAATTGTACAGGGCCATACGGCGCCTATGCTGGGAGTATACCCCCACACCAATTGAAATACAATTGGTGTGGGGGTATACCACGTGTGGTATACTTGCACCAATGCACAAGCGTCTTGATCCGAACCAAAAACAGGCGGTGGACCATATCTACGGCCCACTTGTGGTGCTCGCGGGGCCCGGCACGGGCAAAACACATGTAATCACGATGCGTATCGCAAACATCCTCCGAAAGGCCGATACACAGCCCGACCAGATCCTCGCAATTACGTTCACCGATGCCGCCGCGCGGGAAATGCGTTCCCGTCTGCTGGAGCTCATTGGCGTTCCCGCTTTACGCGTGAAGATCGAAACATTCCACGCATTTTGCAACGAGATACTCGAAACATATCCGGAATATTCGCCGCTTCCGGCAGGGTCGCGCCATATCGAAGAAATGGAACAGCTGGAAGCGCTCGAGCTTGTGCTTAAAAAACTTCCGCTCAAATTGCTCAAGCCCTACGGCAATCACGAGCACTACATTCCGATGATCCGCCGCAACATACAAAAGCTCAAGCAGGAGGGCATCACGCCCGAACAATTCAAGCGCAATAAAAAGCTTGATGCAAAAAACAAAGAGCTTGCGCGCGTATACGACGCGTATCAAAAATTTCTGCGCAAAGAAAAGCTGTATGACTTCGACGATATGCTGCTGTCGGCCGCCGAAGCAGTGCGCGCACACAGAACGCTTGCGCGCATCCTGCGGGAACAGTACGAATTCATCCTCGTTGATGAGCATCAAGACACCAACGATGCCCAACAGTGCCTGATCGAGCTGATGGTACGGGGTATACCGGAGCCGAATGTGTGCGTGGTAGGGGACGAAAAGCAGGCGATATACCGTTTTCAAGGAGGGTCTATGGAAAATTTCCTCTATTTTCAGAAGAAATTCCCTGCCGCCAAAATCATACTGCTCAAAAAAAATTTTAGGTCTTGCCAAAAGATACTGGATGCAGTACACCCGCTCGGACAAACGATATCTCCCCGTTCGGGGAAACTTATAGCATCAGAGGTTCAACCTTGGTCTGGGAAGGTTGAACCTCGGGTTCCCTTCCCTCCCGTACGTGTCATTCAGTGCCCCGACCCCGAAGTCGAACTCTCTTTCGTTATGCGGGATATCAAACAAAAAATAAACGAAGGCATTGCACCTCGCGACATCGCGATTCTGTACCGAGACAACAAAGATGCGCGGGAGTTGCACCGCATGCTTGTGTATGAGGATATACGCCACACGTTTGAGACCGAGCAGAACATTTTTTCCGATCCGCACGTGCGTAACGCGCTTAAAATCATACGCGCGATCACGCATATCGGAGATGAGCGGGCCGTGCTGGAGGCATTGCACGCCGACTGTTTTGGGATTGAGCCGCACGAGCTTTATGCCTGGATGCTTGAATTGTCGCGCGAGGGAAGAAAATCAGTGCTGTCATTGGATCATCCGGCAATCGCGCTATTAAAATCCCTCGCGGTCGAAAACAGGAATAACAATCTCACCCGCACGCTGGAGCTGGTATTTATGAAAACAGGTCTGCTTGCCCGGACGCTTTCTAACATTCCCGCGGAGGAAGGAATCCATATGCGCGGCCTGCAGGGACTTTTTGACATCGCAAAAGAAATAGAATCAAGAAATCCCGCCGCAACCTGCGACGATGTGCTTGCCTACGTCGAACGGGCGCAAAAGCATGGCATCCAGCTGCGTCCCAAGCAAAGCGACGCGCGTCCCGAAGGAGTTGTATGCATGACCGCGCATAAGGCAAAAGGGAGGGAGTTTGGATATGTGTATATTATCCACGCCTACGACGGGCACTGGGGAAACCGCACCGTACGGGATCATCTTCCACTCGCCGGCGTTCCGACCGAAATGTCCAATCCCGACGAAATGCGACTGCTGTACGTTGCATGTACGAGAGCAAAAAATTCGCTCACTATCTCATATCCCCACGTGTCGTTTTCAGGCAGGGAAGCGCTTCCCACTCGGTTTTTGGAACTGTTAGACAAAAGGCGCGTGTCCTATATAAGTTTTCCGGAGTTTGTGCGGACTACGAGGCTCAGCCTCAAAGTCCCCACGAGGCTGAGCCTCGTAGACAATAATCCTGAAAAAGACCTCTTCCTCTCCATCCTCCGGCACAACGGCCTATCGGTGACGGGATTGAATAACTTCTTGGATTGTTCATGGAAATTCATATATACGAATCTATTGCGAATCCCGAAAACAAAGACAAAATGGGAGCAATTCGGCACCGCGGTACACGCCGCCCTGCGGGACTTCTTCGCGAAGAAGTCTTCTTCAAGAAAGTACTTGATTGATCGTTTCAAATATCATCTCGATAAACAGCCTATGCAGAAAGACGTATATAAAGAGCTACTCAAAAAAGGCATCGCGGCTCTTGGCGCGTATTTCGATGCGCATCCGGATGGCTGGCACAAAAAGTATCTTCTGGAATACGCACGAAACGACGTGGATACAAAACTTGGCGTGACGCTCAACGGCAAGCTGGACAAGATAGAGCTTTTGCCAAAAAACGAAGTTCGCATCATCGACTACAAAACAGGGCATCCCAAATCCCGAAACGAAATTATGGGCAAAACAAAAACATCCACCGGTGGCATTTTCCGCCAACTTGTGTTCTATAAGCTGCTTCTAGATTCCCTGCCTGCAACCCACGGCTCATCCGCCAACTGGCGGACCACAACCCACTACTCAATGCAAGCTGGCGTCATCGAATTCATCGAATCCGATCCGTTCCGCAGTGAATCATTCACCATAGAAAAAACAGATATCGATACGCTAAAAAAAGAAATAAAAACCTTAATAACCACGTTCGAAAAAGGCACCTACGAAAACTTCGCCTGCCATAAAAAGGATTGCGAATTCTGCGAGCTACGCGCGACAATTGAAAAAACCATAAAAACAACATCCTAACATTCTTAAGTTTGTTAGGATGTTTTTTATGTGGTGTAAGTAGGAATCACTTTCTTTTTCCTTTCAGGGCGGAGTCAGTGTGTTTTTTGACATCGCGCTGAATACCTTCCCAGTGGTGTTTGAGATCCTGCATAAGCGCGTTAAGCTCCTTGGGATCAACTTGCTTTATCTTTTTGTACTTTTTGGTGACTTGCTGCAAAATGCCGTTGAATTCCTTTTCGCCGACTACCTTCGCTTTCTGAACCTGTTCAAGTACGTCTGCTTTTGCTTTCAGCGCCCAATCTTTTATTTTTGCGCGGTTCTGTTTGGCCTGCTTGGATCCGTACAGGAAGTAGTATCCTGCGGCGGCCGCCAGAAGCACGCCTGTCGCGGCAAGTTCAAGGCCTTTGTGGGTTTTGGTAGATTTTAATTTCTTTGCCATATGTTTGTTGTAACCACAGAACTAACTTCTGCGCTTTCTCTGCTTCTGTGTCTCTGTGTTACCTTTGGTTTTATCGACCTTAATGAATTTCTTTACTACGTTGCGAGCGCTATGTACATCGGTGATGATTTCCTCGGCTTCCACTTCCACCTTACGGATGGCGGCCTTTATGTGCCGCAGAATGCCTATAATACTCACGCAGATCGCCGCGGCAAGGATGCCAATGAGTATCACAACGACCGTGGTTATAAAAAAGAAAACATCGGACTGAACAATTGATTCCATGCCAGAAGTATATATCAATTGTTCAGAATTTCAAAATCCTAATTTCTAATTTTGATTCAATTTTAAATTGATGAATTTTGAAATGAAGACACTCAGTCATTAAAGTATTCGGGCTTGATTCGAAATTCAGAACTAGAAATTCGAAATTATTTCTATTCCCATGAACGCAATAGCATGCGTGAATCGAATTGTTCGCGGATGAGCGGCGTGCCGTAACTGATCGGCAAAAGCCATATGAACGTGGCGGTAATGACTAATACGATTGCTCCTATAATCCACCAGTTCCGTATTTTGGAAAGGACATAGGCGAGCCCGATGCACAAAAATACAAGCGAAGGTAGGTAGTGATACAGGAACGCGACACGGGAAATGAATATATAAGGAAGAAGATTGGCGATGAATGCGATGAAAAGAAAAGTTGTTGGATCAAAGCCCGGCCTCCGCCAGATTCTCATGCCGGGTTTTACAAATAAGATAAAAAGCAGTGCCAAAAGACCTCCCCACCAGATGAGCGGGTTGCCAATAAGGTATATGCGCGCTTCATGGGAATCATCAACGCGATCATACCAGTAATACACGCTTCGCTGCATAAACGGCCACGTGTACCACTTGGATCCGTACGGATGCCCAGCGGTGATACCGGCATTCGCGGAAAACATACGCGAATTGAGCTCAATAAATTTTGAAACGAACGAAGGTGGCCGAGGCCCGGCCTCGGCCACCGGGGACATATTTGCATTGCCTAGCAAGGTAGATTGAAATTCCACGCTCATAAACGCGTCTCCGGGGCCGGTTTTGGTGAGCTGGCCAAGGTGGATGGACATAGAAATGAAGTAGACCAAAAAAGAAGAGACAAGAATTATGATTAATGATTTAAGAATAAGTTTGAGATTCTTCGCTACGCTCAGAATGACAAATAAGAGGGCGAGGCCAAGGAATAGAAGGCCGGTCCATTTGACGGAATAAGAAGCGCCGAGCAACAAAGAGCCGACGACGAGGAGCGTATACCGTATACCGTATATCGTATTGCGTATTGCGTATATGACACAAGCAAGACCAAGCGTGCCGAACGTAAGCAGGAAAGCATCGGTAAGAATGAATCGCGATTGCATCAGAAACGCGTTATCCAGAATTACAAATAATCCCGCAAGAAACGAAACTTTTACGGAAAACTTAAGCGAGCGCGAAAGCGCGTACACAGCGAGCGGTAGAAGCGAGCCGAAAAAACTCACGATACCGCGCAAAAGCAGATAAAAACCATCGGGATACGCTTCGTTTATGGCATTATATCCGAATGTCAGATTGGGGTCCGCACCGGTCAGTTGAGCAACGCCAGCCATAATAAGCTTCGCAAGCGGGGGATGGATATCAAAATAATATGAATGTAAGAAATAATGACTGACGAACTTCGCGAAATATAGCTCATCGAATACAATTCGATCCGGATATCCAAACAGCCAAAACCGGCTCACCACCGCCAACACAAGCAACAATATCACAAGCACCCATTCTTTCCTGATCCAATGTAGGATTTTCATACGTGTATAGTATACTCTATTCCATGACTATTTTGCATGCGATCGCGCTGGGCATCGTGGAGGGTGTGACTGAATTTCTGCCCGTATCCTCCACGGGGCACCTGATACTCGCCGACAAGCTGCTCGGTATTCCCAACTTGGAGTTTTTGAAATCATTCGAGATCGCAATCCAGCTCGGAGCGATCGCGGCGATCGTACTGCTCTACTGGAAGAAAATCACGCACGATTGGATGTATATCAAAAAAATAATTTGGGCAGGCGTACCAACATTCATACTCGGTGCGGCAGCATATCCGTTTATAAAAAGTCACTTACTCGGGAATATGTCCGTCGTGCTCGTCGCGCTGTTTGTCGGCGGTGTGGCGATTTTGGCAATTGAAAGGTGGTATAAAAATCGTATATCGAATACCGTAGACCGCATATCGCCAGAAATCACATACAAAAACGCATTCTTTATTGGTTTGTTTCAGGCGATCGCGTTCATTCCGGGGATATCGAGGGCGGCCGCCACCATATTGGGAGGTTTACTCTTGAAACTGGACCGGAAAACCGCAGCGGAATTCTCTTTTCTTTTGGCCGTACCAACTATGGGTGCCGCAACCGGGTATGATCTTTTGCGAAGCGCGGGGACTATAACGGGCGATACGCTGCCGCTGCTTGCGGTCGGATTTATAACGGCCGCGGCAACCGCGTATATGGTGGTATATTATTTTGTACGTTATGTACAGCGGCATAATTTTATACTATTTGGGTGGTATCGGATTGCGCTCTCGGTGGCATTTGCTCTATTCTTGCTCGTATGAATTTCTGGCAAAAACTTTCCAAACCATTTACGGCGCTTGCACCCATGCACGACGTGACGGATACCGCGTTCAGACAGACAGTGATTGCATGCGGACGTCCCGATGTTTTATATACCGAATTTGTGTCCATAGACGGACTCCTTCACGAGAAATCTCAAAAACGCATAGTGCAATACTATCTGCAATTCACCGAAATTGAGCGGCCGATCGTCGCACAGATTTGGGGCAACGATCCGAAAAAATTTTCAGACGCCGCAAAAATAATTGAATCACTCGGATATGACGGCGTGGATATCAATATGGGATGCCCCGATAAAAAAGTTGTCGCGATGGGAGGAGGAGCGGGGCATATGCTGGAGCAAGAAAAAGCAATCGCATGCATCAAAGCCGCGCAGGATGCGACAACTTTACCGATATCGGTTAAAACACGGTTGGGGTTTGATGAGGTGGATCTGAAGTGGATAGAAAAACTCATGCAATCTGACATTCCCGCGCTCGCGGTCCATTTGCGCACCAAAAAGGAATTATCAAAAGCGCCCGCGCATTGGGAGTTAGTTGATGAGCTGAACAAACTGTCAGGGCGGGAGAGAGTTCTTCTAATAGGAAACGGCGACTGGCCGAGGTTAAACCTCGACCACCTAGACGGGGTTATGGTTGGCAGGGGGATATTGGGCAATCCGTGGTTCTTCAGCGAGTCGGGAAAACCCGAAAAACTTGAGGACAGATTAAAAATTCTCAAGTTGCATGCAGAGCTGTTCGAAAAGCACTTTCTGGGGATAAAGTCATTTGCAATGCTTAAAAAGCACATACGGGGCTATGTCGGCTCATTTCATGGCGCTAAAAATGTCCGTGAGTGGCTTATGGACTGCAAAAGCATTGATGAACTCATAGCCGTATGTGATATACTTATAGCATAACCACATACACACTATGAGCGGGTTTCGAGCGCGCAGCGTTTATAAACGCATACTAATCGCAGTGGCATTTGTTGCTGTGGTTTTTTTTGCGGTATATGCATTCTTACAAATCACCGCCCGCCCGGAAACGCTATATCTGCATCCAAGTCAGTGTCTCGGCACATGGAAAAACCCGCAACATGCATCCGGGGAACCGGAGACACTCAACGCGGATATTTCGTATATCCATGAGTATAATGCGGCGCTCTATTCGGGAGGCGTTTCAGAAATCTATTGTGGAGGGTTCGAAGGAGAGTATCCATCGGAAGACAATGAGATAGCGTCCGTAGAGTTGCGGCTGTACTGGGACATAACAACGGAAAAGAAAGAAATTCCTGAAGAATTTCTTATTGAATCGCCGGAAGTAATTCAGCTGAATTCAGAAGAAGAATCCGCGGAAGAAATGTCGTTGTTCTTTAAACGCGCGCACGCGCAAGGGGTGCTGGCTGAGGCGCAACCTTCCGAAGAACCGAGCTCGGACCTGGAGCAAAGTCCTGAAGCGTCTCCGACCGAAGAGCTTTCACCGGAACCGAGTTCTGAAACATTACCAGAACAAAATGTTGACCCTTCTCCAATTGAAGAACCGTCACCGGAGCCAAGTTTTGAACCAACCCCCGAACCATCTCTCGAACAAAACGAAGAGCCATCGCTTGAGCCGACCATAGAAATTGAATCAAGCGTCGAACCAGGATCAACTGCCGAGCTGGAAGCCAGTCCTGCGCTTGAACTCAGCCCAGAGCTCGAACTAAGTACCGAGCCAACTCCGATTTCCGATCTCGGCCAATCAGTGAAGGAAATTATTCCGGCTGATGAGGTTGAGAGAACGGGGCTGTTTGAGATCTTTTACACCATCGATGGGGAGAGCTGGGATTCTTTGGCGGTTATAGACGCGTATAACTGGGAATATGTAAAGATCCCCATGTCCGCCGATTCATGGGAGGCAATAGCAAGCATGCAGATAAAAATTAGCAATCTTTCAATTTCGGATACGAACATTTTTGCGTATCTTGACGGCATGGCGCTTGTTGTGAAGCATAAGCCCTACATCGAACCATCCCCAGAATATACTCCCGCCATCACGCCAACACCGAAGCTAAAAACATTCGATATTCGTTCAAAGCACGCATGCGAAATAACGCCGTTCGCTATTGAAATGGATGCGAACGACAAGGCGTCGGTCGACATACTGTTACGTCCGTACAATGAGCAAGGAAGCGCGGCATTAGATGTAGCTGGTTTGCCCGACGGGACAAGTGCCGTTATTAAAAGGACCTCATCCGACAAAGGAGAACTTGTAATAACCACCCGATCGGCGCAGGAAGGTTCATTTAGTAGCATTGTGATCTATGAAGAAGAACAAGAAAACAGGGAATTTTTACCGAATTTCTGCCAATTTAATCTCATAATCGAATAATGACAGCAATAAAAAAAATATTTATTTTTTTATTTGTTTTTATTTGGATATTTTCTGGACACGCGCCGATTCAGCAAAAAATCCGGGAGGCACAGGCGGCAGTCAATTGGACTGAGTGCCGAACGGAAGGAGGAGAAACTGCCATTCCGGCATCGCAGTCTTCGGCGAACGTTACGCTTGCCACCGCCATTTCCGATGTATCGCAGGCGTTTCTGCTGGTTGACTCTTCCGGGAACTCGGGCGTTTCCGGAGGAAATGATCATATGGTTTCCGGATATATTGCCAACATCACTACGTTGACTTTTGAACGCGGGGGCGCGGTGGCAACCGCGGCATATGTAACATACTCACTAGTAGAATGTTTTAACGATGAATTTGAGGTCCAAAGAGGAGAGATTACGATTTCAGCCGGATCTTCTTCAAATTCGTATGGGGGACTTGCGGTGGTTGATACAAACAGGTCTATGGTTGTCGTCAGCGCACGAACAGCCGACACTGCCGCGGCGGAAGACGATTCGCTGACAACAGGAGAACTAACGGACTCTACCACGATATTGGCAGAACGGGACATCTCGGCAAGTACCGCGGCAACGTATATGCGGTATGAAGTAATTGAATTCTCGGCCGGTTCGGGGGTGTCAATACAAACGAACGAAGTGAGCCTCGCTTCCGGTAGCGCAAACGTTACCGATACGATCACCCCCGTTGCCCCAAGCCGCACCTGGCTGTACTGTTCGTGGGGAGCGGCTTTTGTCGGCCTGCGGCAGAGCGCGGTCGGATGCGAGTTGACTGCCACGGATACGGTTATCTTTTATCGCCACGCCACCGGCACTTATACCAACCGCATCCGCTATTACGTTGTGGAATTTCCTCAAAATGGAGTTGTTGTGCAAAGATCCTCCACCACCCACAGCGGCACCGGCTCGGACGGTGTGCGGTATGATAAGGACATTACAATCCCAAACGCGATAAGCGCCACCACAAAAGCATTTCTCTTTGTCACCAACACCACGCAGGGGACGGGTGCCGCGTTTCCGCGCAATAAATGGATAGAACAGTTCACAAGCACAACCAATATGCGTTTGAGCAATTGGCGCGCAAACACATCAAACGCGAACGCCAACATCTATTGGCAGGTGATTGAATTTCCCCAGCCGCCGGCGTTTGACCAATCTGCATATCGTTGGTTTGAAAACAATAACGCGACGCAAATAGGAACAGCCATGACTGCCTCACAGGACGCCACAACTACGTTGGCATCGGCGGGTCAGCAATTCCGGCTGCGCATACTGATGCACGTGGGAACATCGGACCTTCCTTCGAGCGGAGAGAATTTTAAGTTGCAATATGTGGACAAGGGAATGGGCACATGCGCGGTGCCGTCGGGAGGAACGCCCTCCGTATACACGGACGTGACAACAGGAACGACAATCGCGTTTAACGACAATGCAACCCCAGCGGATGGAGACGCATTAACCGCATCATCAACGGATCCAACCCATAGCGGACACACCATCGTCAACCAGACATATGAGGAGGCGAATAATTTCTTAAATTCACAAGGCACGATACAGGGCGGGCAGGACGGAAAGTGGGATTTTGCACTCATAGATAATTCCGCGCCTGTGGGCACAACCTATTGCTTTAGGATAGTTGAATCGGACGGGACAGAGCTTTCTTCATATTCGGTCTATCCTGAGATTACGACCGCCGCGTCGGCATCCGTCAGCTGCTCGGTGTCCGCGACGACCACCTCGTTCGGTACTCTTTCAGCCGGCGGTATTTCGACGGCAACAAATGTAACCAGTACCATGACATGCGGGAGTGCGGCCGGATGCACGCTCACCGTGCAGGATTCCGGAGGAAGCGGAAATCCGGGATTATGGAATGCGTCGGCATCGGATATTATTTTATCGGAAACAGCTACGCTTTCCGCCGGAACGGAGGGCTACGGCATTCAAGCGGCCACAAGCTCGGGAGGATCGGGCGGATTGCTTGCAATTTCACCTGTATATGCCAAATCGGGAAATGATGTTGGGGGGCTTTCAACAACTCCTCTTGTACTTGCGTCATCGACCGCGGCGATTACAGACAGAGAAGTGATTGTAGCCCATAAAGCAGCCATTAGTCCCATAACCGCATCCGGATCCTACGCAGACACCATTACCTACAGCTGTGTGGGCAACTAAAAAAGAGGACTTATCCACATGAAAGAAAGTCTGATGTGTGATAAAATAAACGTATAAAATAACTCAATATGTCCAAAAAATTATTGTTTGTAGCCGGGTTAGCAATAGCGATTGTGGTCGGTGTTTTTTCGTATATACAGGTTGAAGCGGACGATGTAACGGTCAGCGCCACGGTTGCTGACAGCGTAAGCTGCAGCACCGCGACATCTACAACCTCATTCGGTACGCTTACCACCGGGAGTATTTCAACGTCAGCCCCGAACGTAACAAGCACCATGTCGTGCAATTACGGAGCAGGATGTACGCTGTCGGTGGCGGACGCCGGAAACACAACAAACCCGGGTTTATGGAACTCTGCGGAATCAGATCTTGTCCAATCATCAACAGCAACTCTTTCGGCAGGAACGGAAGGATATGGGATTCAAGCGACAACGACCGGAGCGGGATCCGGAGGGACGCTGACGGTTGCGACCACATACGACAAATCGGGAAGTAATGTTGGAGGATTGACCCTCGGCGGAGCAACGCTTATATCCTCATCGCTTCCGATAGGAAGCAGGGAAGTGGTCGTCACACACAAGGCCGCGATTGGTATACTGACCGCGGGAGGGAGTTACGCCGATACCATCACCTACAGTTGCACGGGCAATTGATTCATATGAAACGGATTATATATATAGCGCTCATCGTGGGAACACTTGCTGTCCCCATGTTAACGCAAGCACTTACTGTGGGACCGGTAAAATTGGAATACTCAGTGCAGCCGGGGGATACGGTGCGGGGAGAAATGATAGTTCAAAATGAGGAAAATATTGAACGAACATTCTATCCTTCGTCCGAAAGATTTATTGAAGTAAACGGCGAAAAACGCTTCTCAAAAGATGAAAATAATCTTTCATCGTGGTTTGTGATGCAATCAAGTATAACGCTGAAGCCGACTGAGCAGCGAGTGATTCCGTTTACCATCAACATCCCATCCAATGCCGATCCCGGCGGACATTACGCCGTCATTTGGTGGAGCACCGCTTCTCCGCAGGAATCTCCCGGAAAACAAGTTTCGATAGTCACGCGCGCGGGAGTATTGGTATATGTGCGCGTTGCGGGCGATATTGTGGAAGATGGCTCAGTTGCCAAGTTTTTGGTGAATGGGGCACATAACTTTTTCGCATCCGTTCCCCTGGAGCTTTCGATTCATTTCCAAAATAGCGGCAATGTTCATCTCAAGCCGACAGGCGAATTTGTGCTTAAAAACCTGTTTGGTTCAGAGAAAGCCAAGCTTGCGATAAATCCCTATGGCCTGCAAATTCTGCCAAATACGAGCAAGTCATTGGCGGCCGAGTGGAAAGCGGAAAACAGCAACCCCTTTGGTTTTTATAAGATTTCGTACGATGCCGTGTTTGGCGAATCCGAACAAGTTGCCCAAGCGTCAAGGTGGATATTTATATTCAGCTGGAGTCCATTCATTTGGATACTGATCGTATTATTGGCGATTCTCTTTATTCCTGCATTAATCAAAAAATATAACAGGTGGATAATAGGAAAGTCGGGCTCCTCGGGGTTACGGGAATAGCCTCGGCAATTATTCTGTGCATAACTGCGTACATTTGCGCGTATACTACGTACGCGCAGGTTACGGTTACCGCATCAGTCCTTATTTATACGGCGCCGCAGTGCAGTGACGGCATAGACAATGACGGTGATATGAAAATCGACTATCCCGTCGATCCCGGATGTGCATCCGCGAGCGACGGAGATGAAACGGATCCTCCTCCGATTCCGATGCCGAGCCCCACGCCCAATCAAGGAGGCGGAGGAGGAGGTGGCGGTGGGAGCAAGAATCAAACAAATCAGCCGGGCGTCCCGACGCAGGCGATATTCAGGGGCAAAGCGTATCCCGGAAGCTCGGTGCATGTGTTAAAAAATACCGAACATATACTGACCACATCAGCGGGCCCCGACGCGAACTTCCAAGCTATCGTAACCGGCTTGCAGTCCGGACCGTATACATTCAGCGTATGGGCCGAAAGCGCGCAAAAAAATAAATCGCTTACCCAAACGTACAACATATACATAACACCGGGAGTATCGACGATCATCAGCGGCATATTTTTCCCGCCGACGATTTCGCTCGATAAAACGGAAGTCAAACGGGGAGATGTGCTGACAATCATAGGTCAAACAATACCCCAAGCGCCCGTTTCAATTTTTTTCAACTCAGAACAGGAAATAGTTAAAGGAACCATATCGGATGAGGATGGAGGATGGATATACCAGCTTAATACGAATGAACTGTTGATGGGCGATCATTCGTCACGCGCCCGCACAACGGATGCAAACACGATCAGCCAATTTTCAAAAGTAGCGTTCTTTAAGGTTGGAACGCAAAACACCTTTGCGATTCCGGCCGTATTAAAGGGAGATCTTAACTATGATCAGAGGGTGAACTTGGTTGATTTTTCGATTGCGGCATACTGGTATAAGAGACAGCTGAGTGGTGATATAATTCAAAAAGACGCGGAACGGCTCAACGGAGACGGGAAGATGGATCTTACTGATTTCTCAATTATGGCGTACTACTGGACCGGATAACGAAGGACTCAAGGTACATATGAAAAAAATTATCACAGCATCACTCATAGCTCTTTGCATATGCGCCGGCGCGTACGTGGCACATGCCCAATCCCCGCGAATACTACTGGATGGAACGGTACGGGAGGCCCCGGTAGGTTCGGCACAAGATATTAGAATTCTACTGGACGCGGGAGGAGTTTCCATAAACGCTTTTACGCTTGCCATACATGTTCCCGACGAACTAGAAGTCGAAGCGATACGGGACGGCAGCAGTATTGTGGGTGTGTGGCTGGAAAAAGAGTTTGACGATCGAAATAATGTCATACGTTTGGAAGGAATAATGCCGGGCGGTTTTGCGGGGACGACCATCCCAAACTCAATGATCGTTCAGCCGGGGTTGCTTGCGGTCTTACAAATTCGAGCAAAACAGGAAGGCGTATGGCATATCACGGCATCGCAAGGGCGCGCGTATGTGCATAACGGAAGCGGATCCGAGGTTGGCATATCGGATGTTTCATATGAACTGATAACATCGGGATCGGGGGAAAACAGCACGGATGCACAAGACGTGACGGATACCGCTGCACCTGAGCCGTTTCAAATATTTATCGCGCGGACAGACGGTGAATTCGGAGGCAAGTACGTCGCCTCATTTTCAGCCAAAGACAGGGACTCGGGTATTAAACGATATGAAGCAAGACAAACAATACGAACGGCAATCATTCCCATACCGGCACCATGGAGGGAAGCGGCAAGCCCTATGACACTCGCGTACCAATGGCTTCCTTCAATTATTGAAATAAAGGCAATCGATTTCAGCGGGAATGAGCGCACTGAGGCAATGCAACACCCACAGCGGGATCTCAGATGGTACGAGTATGTGGATATACTTATAGTGCTTCTGGTGGTAGTCGCCGCCGGGGGTATACTAAGAAAAAAAGTCCTATGAGAAAATATTTTTATATAGGCATCGCATATATCGCGCTTTTTGCATCCGCATTCGGGTCAGCGCATGCCGCGACATTGTATTTTTCTCCCACAACGCGAACATACAACTTGAGCCAAACATTCACCATATCGGTATATGTATCAGCGCAAGAGGCGTTGAACGCGGTTGGCGGGCAGATTGTATTCCCGCAGGATACACTGCAGGTTGTGCAGGTTTCGAAGGTGGGGTCAATACTTTCAATATGGGCAACCGAGCCGACATTTTCAAATTCACAAGGAACAGTTGATTTTGAAGGAATCGTTCCAAATCCCGGTTTTTCAGGAGTGGCAGGAAAAATCATATCTGTTACATTTCGCGCTCAGCAAACGGGTACGGCGCACATAACAGTGACAAAAGGGTCTGTGCTCGCAAATGACGGGCAAGGAACGCAAATTCTTCAGCAATCGCAGGATCTTGTGCTGGAATTACACCAGCAAAAAATAATGGCACCCATCCCTTCTCCCACGGCAATAGAGCCCGTCTATACGCTGAAAATAATCCAAACCGACGGTACAGATCCCCACCCCCATATGCGTATCGAGGGAGCCGATCTTGCTCGTATTCAGTCCGTTCGGGTGAAGGTAGGTGAAGGGGAATTTATAGATATTGCTCAAGAGGATGTTTTTGACAAAGAAGGGTTTGATATACCGAGGCAGGCCCCCGGAGAGCATACGGTTGTGGTGCGAATATACACAGGCGATGCCGAATATATTGAATTGACCGATGTTATGCATATTGAGCCCTTAGCGCCTCCAAAAACCGTTGTAGAAAAAAAGTCTGCAGAAAAAGGGCAGAATGTGCGCATAGAAGTGCAGACGGAACCCAATCGTATAATAAATCTCTTTATACGCGGGAAAAACAAACTGGATGTATTAAATCAGAAAGCGAACGAAAAGGGCTTTATTGAGCTTCTGTGGCCGACTGAAAATGTAGAGGCGGACATATATGATATTTGGGCCCGTGCATACGATGATAGAGGCGCGGAAAGTTATGAGAGCGAGCCCGTCAGCGTATCGGTTACTCCTCAGCCGCTGACCGTGTTTTTTGAAAAAATCGGACAATACGGAATTGTTACAATCGCATCAATAGCAGCCGCGTTCATTCTTCTGTTCATCGCGTGGTACGGATGGCATCTGTTTTATAAGTTTAAGAGAGGGTTTATTACACAGGAGAAGAAAGCCGAGGGGCACATACACAAAGATTTTGACGATCTCAAAAAGGCGGTTTTCCAACAGATAAAAATTCTTCAAAAAATTAGGAAAAGACGGCCACTGACGCAGGAAGAAGAACAGGTGGTCTCGTATCTGTCAAAATATTTCGAAAGAGCTGAAAAAGAGGTTAATGCCGATATCCGGAATATATTCAAGTAGATATAAATCCTTTCAGAATTTGAAAATCCTTGAACAACGCTCCTTTAGTCGCGCCGTTGTAAATAGCGGCGGCGGGGTGATACATAGGTATGACGGTGGTTTGACGGTTGTCGGGGGAGATGCCTGTGTGCACCGTGCCGTGTAGCTGACCAATGGAACGAAAGTCGGCGCCAAGCCCGAACCGATCGAATATGTATGCCATGGAGAACCGTCCGAGCGTTACAACGATCGGCGGCTGTATGATGGCGATCTGCCTGTCCAAAAAAGGCGAATATAACGCGATTTCATCAGGAAACGGGTCTCGGTTGCCCGGGGGCCGGTCTTTGACGATATTGGTGATATATACATCTTCCCGTTTGAGTCCGGCGGACACAAGCAGCTCATCCAATATACGCCCGGCGGCTCCGCAAAATGGCCTGCCGGTCTTTGCCTCGTTTTGACCGGGCGCCTCGCCTATAAACATAAACCGCGCGTAATGGTTTCCCTGTCCGGCAACGGGGAAGTAATTATTTTGCGTGCGATATTCGTACAACGGCGATTCCTTCAGCTCTAAAAGCTCGTCTAGGATCTGTTTCATTGCTTCTTTTCGTTGATCCGTTTCCATACTATTGAGTATAGAATGTGAAGGCATAAATTTTCAAATTACAAATTCTCCGTCGAGCGACACCGATACCCTTAGACTTGTATGCATGGTATACTCCAGTCATGGCAGAGTACACATATAAGCCGAGGTTGTATGTACCGAATCAGCCGTTTCGGCTGAGCAGATCGAAGCTGGAAATGTTTATCCAATGCCCGCGCTGTTTCTACCTTGATAGACGCCTGGGCGTGCCACAGCCGCCGGGATTCCCGTTCACGCTCAATGCCGCCGTAGACGCGCTTTTAAAGGCGGAATTCGACATACACCGCGCGAAAGGTTCAATACATCCGCTTATGAAGACCTATGGCATAGACGCGATACCGTTTCAGCACGAAAAAATCAACGAGTGGCGGGAAAATTTCAAAGGCATCACGTACTATCACGAACCCACGAAGCTCACCATTACAGGCGCGGTAGACGATGTGTGGGTGGATCCGAAAGGCAACCTCTTTATTGTGGACTACAAAGCGACAAGCACAACCGCGGAAATCACGCTTGACGCGGAGTACCGGCAGGGCTACAAGCGCCAAATGGAGATATATCAATGGCTCTTCAGGAGAAACGGTTTTGAAGTGTCGGATACCGGCTATTTCGTGTATGCGAACGGCAAAAAAGACAAAGAGGCGTTCGACGGCAGATTGGAATTCGACGTGCAGGTTATTCCCTACGAAGGGAGCGACGCATGGGTTGAAAAAGCTATTCTGGACGCGCATAAGACGCTTGTGTCGGATGTGTTACCCGATTCCGGCTCCTCATGCGAGTATTGCGCGTATCGATTAAAAGCAAAGAAATTTGAGGGTTAATATGTCAAAAAAGAGGATCATCTATCTTGGCAGTGCAGTTGTCGTCATCGTCATAGTCCTGCTGTTTATAACGCAGGGGAGTGGCGGGAACGATCCCGTGACCGAAACGTATTATAACCATACCTACGGATTTTCGTTCGCAATACCTGAATCGATGCAAGAAGCCGGCTACCAGGTATTCGAATCGGATCGGGGAATCGTGGCATTCGACCATCAAGATGGCACGCGCTTGTTTGAAATACACATGTATACCGCGGAAGAATGGGAGGAGGCGCAAGCGGTGAATGAAACCGTTATCGGCGAGAGCCAATCGCATGTATTCACGTATTTCGCCTCAGAAGGAGCACTGAGCGAGGCAGATGTCGATCGCATACAGGAATCATTTTTATGGAACTGACCGACGAAGAAATCATCAAAAAAATCAAAACGGGAGAAACGAAATTGTTTTCGGTTATTGTCGAGCGCTACGAACAAAAAATGCGCCGCTACGCGCTGAAGTTTCTGCACAAAAGCCCCGACGATGTAGATGATCTGGTACAGGATGTATTCGTAAAGACATATACGAACATCCATAGCTTCGATGACACGAAAAAATTTTCGTCGTGGCTGTATCGGATCGCACACAACGCGTTCTTAAACCACATACGTTCGGCAAAGCGGGAAATGTTCCGCATGCACTTTGACACCGCCTTACCATTCTTATACAGTACAGATAACCCTGAGACATCGTTCGAACTAAAAAAGCTGTCAACCGACCTGGACGCTTCATTGGAGCATCTCGACCAAAAATATCGTGAAATCATCGTGCTTCGTTTCTACGAAGGGCTTTCGTACGAAGAAATCGCGGACGTCCTACGGGTACCCCCTTCGACGGTCGGCGTGCGCCTCTCTCGGGCATTAAAGCAGATAAAAAAATTCGTAATATGAACGAGGACAAAAAAACCACATTACACGAATCTATACAGGGACGAATCAAACGGGGCGAACTAGCCATGCGTCCGAAGCGCTATTTTATATGGCGAATTATCGGCCTGTATGCCTTGCTGGCGCTTTTATTCGTGGTGTCGCTGTTTTTGATATCGTTCGCGTGGCATATGATTAACGAATTTGGACTGCTTTCCATCGTTTCCGCGGGTTTGGGCGGAGCGCCGGAATTTGCGGCGGCATTTCCGTGGCACCTTATTATTATTATGCTGCTGTGCACCTGGGTGGCGCTCTACCTTATTATCCGGCACGTTGGGCGCATATATAAAATACCGCGCGTCATTTCCCTTATAGCGATTCTGGTAGTGCTTATCGCGTGCGCGGTTGCCATCGTACGCGCACCGCTTGCCCCCAACGTATTTTATATCCAGTCCGGCGCCGGAGGAACACAGCTACGGTCATTTGATATATTCCCGGGCCAATCCAGGTCGTACTGGGTGGTGGGAGATGTATTGAAGTCTTCTCCCGAGGAGATTGAGGTCGTACTACAAGGGACAAAGCGAGTGCATATATTTGAATTTTCCGCCCTGGCAAACCCTCAGCAGATTCCTAAGGCAGAGGATCGGGTGCTTATTGAATACGCGCGAACGGGAGACAGGAACCAGATACGCTCGATTCAAGTGATTGAACCGGCGGAGGATTTTTCACGCTCAGGATTGTGATGTAGAAACCACACCACTCAAAACCCGACATACTTCTTCACGATACGGCGTATTCGCCTTCCGCCAACTGGCGGAGGCGAATCGCCTCGCCATCGAGCCAGCCGCGCTCCGGGAGTCGTTCAGAAGCATGCGGGTTTTTTCGCTTATGATAAATATATAACAAGCGTACGGTATACACGGAATGAAACCGCGCGCAGGACGGCTGGTCCGAGTGCAGGGAGTTTGCGAGCACGCAAAACTCCCGAGTTGAATGGAGTGTATAACCGTACGCGCGGAGGGTTTTAGAGTGAATTATCCCCATAAAATTCACAATTTGTTCACACATGCGCAGAAGTGAAAGATGTACCCCAGTTCGTTGTAGTAGTTAGTGTCAATTGACGGAAGGCGAGCTTGCCAGCACACAAACAAATTCGATCGCAGTATGGACGGGTTATCACGCGTCTATAGCGGACCCGTACTCCTTTCAGTGGTCGGCCAAAGCGGCCAGCGAACATATGCGCTAGTCGAGCGTTAAAAAAAGGGCCAAATTGGGGAAAATATATATAACGAGGTGTTTTGGGCGAACATTAGTCAGTATGGTTACTAAAGCAGGCACTGTTATGGGGGTGCCTGTTTTAGTTGTCATTACGAGCTATGCTTACCGTGTCTCCAGTCGTAATTCCATACCTCTCAACTATTCCTGCTTGCACTTCAAGCACCATATCAACCGCTTCTGCGGGCATAATAGTTGTCGGAAATTCCCCGTCGGCGGGATAGGGGATGTTCGTATGGACATCCACCACTCTACCATCGTTAATCCATATAAAATCAAGCGGGATCAACATACCCTTCATCCAGAACGGATATCGGTAAGGCTTAGTAAATATGAATAGCATACCTACATCTTCGGCAAGCTCCGTTCTTCCCGAAAGCCCTTTGTTTTTTTTCTCTGCGCTCGCGGCGACCTCCGCCTGAACCGTAAGGGATCCTATTCGTATCCGCGCTGTATCTGAATCGTTCCAATTCTTTGCGTTAAACAAATAGTGGCCATATAGAAGAGCGACTATGCACAGCACAATAATTCCAATGGAAATATAAAAGAAAATATTCATATGATACGAATTATATGATACACTGTTTCTTATGAATCCCGTTAGAAGTCCTTGGCGAGAAAACTTTATTAAAAGTTTTCTTGCATAGCACAGGCGGGATACAATAAATATATCATAATATCTGCTGAAATGGACCACATCTTATAAGGCAGACTTCTAACGGGATGAAGACGCCATTATTTATTATTATCGGGATCGCAGCCGTACTAGCGCTTATTATATACTTTCTCATCGCTCCGCAGAGTGTGAGTATTAACCAAGAACAACAAACTATGCAAGAATTGCAAATTACCGATATAACCACAGGAACCGGAGATCCGGTGAAGGAAGGGGACAGTGTCAGCGTGCTGTACAAAGGGACGTTGGAAGACGGTACGGTATTCGACGCGTCGGAAAATCATAGCAATGAGCCGTTCACGTTTACCGTAGGAGCGGGACAAGTGATACAGGGATGGGACCAAGGGCTTGTTGGTATGCAGGTTGGCGGCAAAAGAAAATTAGTCATTCCTTCGGAATTGGGATACGGGAATGCGGGCATGCAAGGAGTTATTCCGCCGGACGCAACGCTGATATTTGAGGTAGAGCTATTAGAGATTAAATAAAAATTTTTAATTTCGAATTTTGAATTTCGATTCAATTTTGAATGATTGAAGTTTCGAAATTAAAACATTAAAATTTGATTCGAAACTCGAAATTAAGTAATTCGAAATTATTATCATGCTCATCGGTGCCCATGTATCTGCCTCAGGCGGTCTTGTACAGGCGATCCACAACGCCGTCGCTTTAGATATCAATGTCATCCAGATATTCGGCTCATCGCCAATGCAATGGAAAGCGAATCTGCCAGACAAAGAGAGCGCGGAGTTATTCAAAAAAGAGCGTAGAGCAAAAGGGATTGAGAAAGTTTTTCTGCATGCCCCATATCTGATTAATCTTGCAAGCGAAAAACCAAGCATCCGTCATCTCTCACGCGTACTTCTTGCTGATAGCTTAAAAATATCCAACGCCATAGGCGCTGATGGAGTCATTTATCATAGCGGGTCTGCCGGAACCCAGAACATAGATGAGGCACTTTCTATCGCGGTTGAAGCGGTACAACGTATTCTGCAAGAAGTGCCAGTCGGCACGCTTATTGTCGAAAACGCCGCGGGGGCTGGAGCTCTGATAGGAGATACGATAGACGAGCTCGCGTATATGATCAAAAAGATCAGTAGTCCACGGTTCGGGTTTTGTTTGGATACGTGCCACGCGCTTGCATCCGGCATGATCGAGGATTTTAATGAAAAGAACATACAAAAATTAGAAGCTGAAATTAAAAAGAAAATTGGCGTAAAAAAATTACTTGCGATTCACCTAAACGACAGCAAATTTCCGTACAATTCCAAGCGCGATCGCCACGAAAACATAGGCAAAGGGCACATAGGCACGGAAGGCTTTAAAAATTTCTTTAAGAGCAAATTATTCAGATCGGCGCCTCTTATTCTGGAAGTCCCCGGATTTACAGGTAATGGCCCCGATGAAAAGAACGTCAAAATATTAAAATCACTGATATGAAAATATTTAAAACATTTTGGGGCAAAGCAGCCGGCTACATCCTCGCCGGCTTCGGCCTCGTTGCCGCTCTTGCATGGAACGATGCTATCCAGACGCTTGTTAATACTATTTTCACAGCCGAATCCAACACCATAATAGCAAAATTCATATACGCGCTCATCATTACGCTTGTACTGGTGATTATTTCGCTCCGGCTTGAGAAGAAAGAAAACAAATAAAAACATCCCAACAAACTTAAAGTTGTTGGGATGTTGTAGTTTAGAGAATGCTTTCTATAAACCCGTAGCTCATGGCTTCACTGAGAAATAGTTTATAATCCTCACCGGAGTTAGTTATTCCCTCCAGTTTATTTTTCGGAAAGGTAGTTTTTTCCAGAATAATTCCGTTGAGCTCATTTTGTATAGCTCTTCGCTCCTGTAAATATTCAGCAGTGATTAAAGGAAGCTTTTTCTTTATCTCAATGGCATGGAGATATATATTTGAATGCTTCGTCGCGTATCGCTTCTTACACGCCAGAAAAGAGACAATTGCCGAAGAACTGCATTCTCCATCAATTACTCCGATTATGGTATCAACCCGAGAGTTTTTGATTGTTTCATATAAAAGCAATGAGGGTTGGACATCACCGCCGGGAGAATTGAAATAGATTGTTACTTCTTCAGTTCCCTGAGCAGTCAAATGCCGCAGTTGAGAGGAAAACAGATCAAATGTAGCCTTTGTTATATAACCTTTAATTTCAAGCATACCAGGATTTCCTTGTTTGTTGTTGACTTTTTAAAAATACTGTGATAATATTACACCAAAGTCGCACTATAGTCAATAGCAACTAATAAATATGTCAAAAGAAACAATGCCAAACGGCGCAAGTCAGGAAAATGGTAACGAAAAAACACAAGATCTCGTTTTCGACCAAGAAAGCGGCTCAATGATTACCAAAGAAGAATATGAGCAAAAAGTGAAGGAGAAACTTGCCGACCCATACGGAAATCCGGCAAAATAAAGCTTTCAAAACCCGCCGCAAGGCGGGTTTTGCTTTATCCTTTCACCTTTTTCCATTATACTCACCACATGCTCTACATCATCGGAACCCCCATAGGAAACCTTAACGACATATCCAAGCGGGCAATAGATACGCTCAAAAACGTGGACGTGGTCATTATGGAAAGCCCTACGGATTCAAAAAAATTGCTTAATTTGCTGGGCATCCGCGGCAAGGTGGTCAGGAAGTTTAATGATGAGAATGCTAAGTCAGTTTGTGAGAAGTTAGTTAGTGAGATGTCAGAAAAAAATGCCGCGTACATAACATCTGCTGGGATGCCCAGCATAAGCGATCCGGGGGCACTTCTCGTAAAAACAGCTCGTGAGCAGGGGATAGATATACAAGTTATCCCGGGTCCGTCCGCGGTTACGACCGCACTTGCGGGATCCGGCATCCGAACCAACGAATTTATGTTTGTAGGGTTTCTGCCAAGAAAAGCGAGTCATATAGAAAAGCTTTTTAAAAAATATTTAGATTTGGATACTGTTCTGATATTTTTTGAATCTCCGTTTCGTATAGTAAGGTCGATTGAAATACTTATGAAAGTTGCTCCCCATGCACATATATGTGCCGCAAAGGAACTTACCAAGCTTTTTGAAAACTATTTTATCGGCGAACCGGCGGAAGTTTTGGAGAAACTGCGAGAGAATAAAAAAAACGTAAAGGGGGAATTTACGATAGTGGTGGATTCTAGAAATAAAGAATAAAAAATAGTGTATCCAAACTTCACGCTATAGCGTGAAGTTTGGATACAGGATGGAATGATAACTTTTAGCGTTTTCAAGAAATCAAAAAAATCCAATGCCCGCATTGGTGTGATTAAAACACCTCACGGAGAGGTTGAGACTCCCGCATTTGTAGGCGTTGCCACGCAGGCGACCATAAAAACGCTTACAAGCGCCGAAGCTCTACAAACGGGCCTCCAAGCGCTTATTGCCAACACGTACCACCTGCACATCCGACCCGGAGAGGATACGGTAAAGAAAAACGGCGGCCTGCATACGTTTATGCAATGGGACCGTCCGCTTATGACGGACTCGGGAGGATTTCAGGTGTTCAGCTTGGGATTCGGAAAAGATTATGGCACCGGAAAAATATTAAAGAAACGATCTGACGCCGTTATACAAAAAGGAGCTCAGCCGCAAAAAGTAAAAATAACCGAAGACGGAGTTGAATTCCGATCATACGTAGACGGGTCTAAGCTGTTCTTAGGACCGAAAGAGTCTATGCGCATTCAAGAAAAGCTCGGCGCTGACATTATACTCGCATTTGATGAATGCACTTCGCCACTGGCTGATTATGAATATAACAAGCACGCAATGGAAAAGACGCACCGCTGGGCGGATATGTGCATCAAGGCGAAACAATCAAAGCAGGCGCTGTACGGAATCGTACAGGGTGGAAAACACAAGGATTTACGCCAGGAAAGCGCGCATTTTATGGCTTCACGTGAATTCCAGGGATATGGCATCGGCGGAGAGTTCGGCGACAATAAGAGCATTATGCAAAAGATGCTCCGATGGACACTGGCGGAACTGCAGGAAAATAAACCACGCCATCTTCTCGGCATCGGTCATCTATCGGACATTGAGCTGGTTATAAAAGAAGGAGTGGATACGTTTGATTGCATTGCGCCAACACACTATGCGCGACACGGATATGCGTTCATCAGCAAGGGACAAGGGACAAGAAAAAAAGAGAAAGCAGCAGAATTCGAAAAGCTAGATCTAAATAACAAAAAATATAAAAACGATTTGGGATCATTAGATAAAAACTGCGAGTGCTTTGTATGCAACACATACACGCGAAGTTATCTGCACCACCTCATCCGTGCGTACGAAATCACTCCGTTGCGGCTCCTGACATTCCACAATCTTCACTTTTTTAACGAGTATGTGGACAATATTAAAAATAGAATAAAAAAGGGAGATGTCTAGATTGATAAACACGTGTTTGACTTCAAGACAAGCGGTGTGTATAGTGTTTGTAACATGTATAGCGTATGCACGTTTATATATGTAACGATGCCAGCGCATCGTTATGAAACAAACTTTCTAACTCTTGAAATTTGTACCTCCCCGCGCCTCGGCGCATTAAAGGGGAGGTTTTTATTGCATGCGAATTATTTTTTGCGTAATACTTTCAGTTGTTCCTGAATTTTCGCCGCTTTCTCAAACTGCAGATTGCGCTGAGCAAGTTCCAGCTTTTGTTTGAGTTCTTTGTAATAGTCGCGAACGTATTCTTTTTTTATATCCTTTAACTCTTCTTTATCTATATCCTCTTCAAGCGTATAACGTATTTCTTTTATAATCTGCGCGGGAATTTTTTTGTTCTTCTTATTATATGCCTCCTGCACCGAGCGGCGCCGAGCAGTTTCCGAAAGCGCTTCTTTTATCGATTTTGTTATTTTATCCGCGTACATAATTACATGGCCATTGATATGCCTCGCCGCGCGGCCCGATATCTGAATGAATGAACGCGTGTCGCGTAAAAATCCTTCTTTATCCGCGTCCAAAATGGCTACCAATGAAACCTCCGGAAGGTCCAATCCTTCACGAAGCAGGTTTATGCCAACCAGTACATCGTACACACCCTTGCGAAGATCCATAAGTATTTTAGGGCGCTCAAGGGTTTCTATTTCGGAGTGCAAGAATGCGGCCTTAATCTTCTTTTCTTTAAGATGTGCCGCAAGTGCTTCGGATAGCCGTTTGGTTAAAACAGTCACTAAAACGCGCTCTTTTTTGGCTACACGAGCCTCTATTTCATGTATGACATCTGGTACTTGCCCGGCTGTTTTACGGATCTCAATTTCGGGATCAAGTAGGAAGGTGGGACGTACGATTTGCTCGGCAATATGGGCTGATTTTTCGCGCTCATATTCGGCTGGAGTCGCGGACACAAACAGGCACTGATGCATCTTTTTGGAAAACTCCTCGAATTTTAATGGGCGGTTATCCAAAGCGGACGGAAGGCGGAATCCGTACTCCACCAGCGTTTCTTTGCGGGCTTTATCGCCATTGTACATACCGCGTACTTGCGGTACCGTCATATGCGACTCGTCAATAATGGTCAGGAAGTCCTTGGGAAAGTAGTCCATAAGCGTGTACGGAGCGGTCCCTTCTTTGCGGCTTTCAAAATAGCGGGTATAGTTTTCAATGCCCTTGCACCAGCCGACTTCCTTGATAAGCGCGAGATCATATTTTGTGCGCCGCTTGAGCCGCTCCGCTTCCAGAAACTTCTTCTTATTTTGAAGTTCGTCCAACTGCTTCTGCAGATCAAGCTGAATATTAGATATGGCGACCTCGCGCATATGCTCCTCGGATATCCAGAATTTCGCGGGAAATAACGTGAATGCTTTTACGGGCTTCGATGCTCCGAAAGGAGCCTGTGTTTCAAGTATTTCGCGAATCTCATTTCCCAGTATCTTGACGCGGTAAAACAATTCACCTCCCGGGGGCCACACGTCTATATACTCGTCACGCTGACGAATATTTCCATGCCAAAAATCAAATTCGTTCCGCTCATATTGCAGCGACGAAATAAGACGCCGAAGCAATTCTTTTTTGGTCATCTCCTGTCCGACTTCGATCTGCATCGCCAGGCTTTTAAATGTTTGTGGAGAGCCAAGGTTGTATATGCATGATACCGACGCAATGATGATGGTATTGCGGTGCTGGAGAATTGAGTTCGCTGCGGCATGGCGAAGTTGTTCAATCTCTTTATTGATGTCGGCTGTTTTTTCTATGTATGTGTCGGAGTTTGGAAGATACGCTTCCGGTTGGTAGTAATCGTAATATGAAACAAAATATCTGACATTATCTTTGGGGAAATAGTTTTTGAATTCTTCGTAGAGCTGGGCCGCGAGCGTTTTGTTATGCGATATAACAAGTGTTGGTTTTTGTAATTCTTTAATTACATGCGCCATCGTAAGTGTCTTGCCGCTTCCGGTCACACCAAGAAGCGTTTGATATCGGTTGTCTTTTTTGAACCCCAAAACAAGCTCCTTTATAGCTTTTGGTTGATCTCCCGCTGGTTTTGGCCCTTTAATGGTGTGAAACATAGTGAAGGGATGGGGGGTTTGGCCTCGGTCTGGGGAGGCCGAACCTCACATATAATTCTATATTAATTCCTTCGTTCGGCGAAGTCTGTGATATGTAATTGCAAACCTATGCGATTCATCGCGTAGGGCAAGTAGGGTATTGGCTATTTCGACAGGAAACAATGAAAGGGGAATACCCGTTTTTCCATATGGGGAAAATATGGTTGCGGTACGTTTTTCTCTGTTTAGTTTCGCCAAAGCGATGGTTGGAATGGGAAGGTATTTTAGCTTTGATAATTGTGATCTGCCGCCGTCAATAACAATCAGATCGGGATACGGCCACTCGGAATGACGTAGCCTTCGGGTTACGATTTCCAGCACCGAACGCGGATCGTCGGAGCCCGTCACGGTTTTTATTTTAAATCTACGATACATATTTTTATCCGCTCGAGAACCCCTGAACGACACCATGGAGCCGACCGAAAGAGACCCTTGTGTATTTGAGATATCATAGCATTCGGTACGAACCTTCTCGCCATTATACAAACGAAGAAGCGCTTGCAATCCCTTCAACATTAAGCCGTGCCGCTTCGCTTCCGGCCCATGCGCCCAACAGAGACCCAGGTCGTAATACAAACAGGGCTTTTCGAGCTTATTTTTGCACGTGCGGTAGGGGAAGAGCTTGCGGATATCAAATAGGAATTTCCTGAGCTCAAACCCTCCCACGAAAGGTCCGATAATGACAGCGTCAGAGGTCGAACCTCGGTTTTCGGAGGTTCGACCTCGCGACTCCTTTTTTTGGAACGTTTTCGGCTGGCGGGTGACGATGAGTCGCGGGTATTTCTCATTCGTGAATACCACATACGCGTAATTCTTATCATCTTTCCATTCAACGTTATATTTGGGCTGGTGTTTCTTAATAAGCTGGTTTTCCAGCACCAGCGCGTCTTTTTCGGTACGTACGGTGATGTAATCCACACTCCGCACCTGCGGGTAAAATTTCGCGAAACTATGCCCATTCACGAAATGGCTTTGCACCCGCTTTCTAATATTGATCGCTTTGCCTATGTAGATAATCTCTTCTTTACCATTTTTCATAAAATACACCCCCGGCTTCTGGGGGAGTTGGGATATCTGCGTTTTCAGTCGTTTGATCATAGGGATATTATACTCACTTCATCGCATAAATCCTACCTTAGGACTTATTCGTGCGAATAAGTCCTAAGGTAGGCATATAAAAACTCCCCGATGAAAGGGAGTTTGTTTAAAATAATTTATATTGTAGTTCGTAGCACAAGAACAGTCATCAAAATATTGTACAAGAAACTACCTATCGGTAAAAAACTGTCTTGGATAGTCCATCCTTTGGCGCCAAAAATATTTAGCAACCCTCCAAAAGCAACGCCAGTCCATAACCACCAACTTGCAGGATTCGGAAACATCCAGGCATCATACGTAGCGGGTAATCCGGCTATAAGCATTGCCATAGTGCTTGCAATTATAGCTGCTTTTGGCCCAATGGCTTTCCATACTATTAATGAGAACACACAACCGGAAACAGCGAGAGTTTCCACTAACCCCCATTTCCACATTCCTTTCGAGATAAGAATAAGGGAAACAGAGAAAGCTCCGAAGACGAAAGACATGGCTAGCCATGGACGTTTGTTTCCAGATGCAATAATGCTTAACATAACTACAACATCCAATAGAAACCACAATATCCACGTAACAATGTTTTGTGGAACATCTTCCACGGTAAGCATTACAGCAAAGGAAAGTATCGAGAGGAATGATAATACCCCCCCGATAGTCTGTAAGTTTTCCTTTTTCAATTCCTAACCCTCCTTTTCGATGGATAAAATAATGAAGCTGCCGAACAGCACAAAGACAGTCCAATGAAAATCCAAAAATAAATATTAGATAATACAGAGTTTAGAAATATTGCTGTAAAAGCTAGAATAACTGCAATAACCGAGAGAGCTTTCTTCATTTCAATCTCCTATGAAATTTTAAAAATTATTTACTACTGCTATAAGAATAGCATAAAAATAGCACGAAGTCAATGTTGCTGGAAGCTCGTGTATGCTGTATACTTTAGCTGCAAGGTATCCCGACACGAAGTCGGGAACTGTCGCGTAAAATTATTTGTATATGAGGTTCAAAACCAAGGTTCAACCTTCACAGACCAAGGTTGAATCTTGTGAACCTATATTCATTTTTTGCATTATGCAACAAGACTTTATAGCAATTGAAGGAGCAAAAGTACATAACCTCAAGGATATATCCGTGCGGCTGCCAAAGAACAAATTGGTAGTAGTGTGCGGAGTTTCCGGCTCGGGGAAATCCTCATTGGCTTTCGATACCCTTTATGAAGAAGGCCAGCGGAGGTATTTAGAGGGATTGTCGTCGTACGTGCGGCAGTTTTTGGGCGGATTTAAAAAACCGGACGTGGACAAAATTGTCGGGCTTTCGCCTACACTCGCCATAAACCAAAAAAGCGTTTCGTCCAATCCGCGGTCCACAGTAGGAACTATCACGGAAATCTATGACCACCTTCGGCTCCTATTTGCACGTGCGGGAAAACCATATTGCCCGAAAGATCATATTCCTATAACAGCGCAGACACCGCAGGAGATTACGGAGAAGATTATAAAGATTATCTCCGAAGCCCAGCAGACCAAGGTTCGGCCTTCCCAAACCAAGGCCGAACCTTATGGACTTCGTGAGGCGTTAATACTCGCGCCGATTGTAGTGGGTAAAAAAGGAGAGCATCGCGCGGTGATAGAAGAAATAGAACGGTCGGGATACGGCACGGTGCGCATAGACGGATCGCTGTACCCGATCATTGAGGCACTCGCGAAAAAACTTGATAAGAATAAATCGCATATGATCGAGGTGGTTGTCGGAAGGTTTGGGTCAAGGCCCGGCCTTGACCACCGAGACCAAACCTCACGCTCAATTTCGAAAACCGAAAAGGAGGCGATGAAGAAGAGAAATAAAAAACTGGAAAAAGTAGCGGAGGATGAACGGATAGAGCTTATAGAAAAAGTTCGCAAGGGATTGCATATCGGAAATGGACAGATTACCGTCTTGTACAAAAAGAATTTCGAAACCCATCAAACCAAGGCTCGGCCTTCCCAAACCAAGGCCGAACCTTATGGGCTTCGGATTGCAGATTACGAAGAGCACTACTCAGAATTATATTCATGTCCGAAGTGCGGATTTTCATTGCCAAAGATTGAACCACGATTGTTTTCGTTCAATAGTCCATTCGGCGCCTGCGAAAACTGCCAAGGGCTTGGAACAAAACTGGAGATAGACGAGGAGCTTTTAGTCAGCCCCGATATATCCATAGAAGCGGGGGCGATACTCCCGTGGTTTACGTTGAGCCGTATGTCTAAGCGAGCACTAGGCGCCAACTGGCAGAGGTTCGTTATAGAAAATATACTTGAGCAAAACAAAATTCCGTCCCGCACACCGTTCAAAAAATTACCCGAACATATAAAAAAACACGTATTGTATGGTGACCCGTCTTCGCATAAAGCTACGAACGGGCAAGCAAAACCAGAACCAACGTATGTTACCGATGGACAATGGGAAGGAAAGACGTATTTCCCTGGAATTATACCCAGATTAGAGCGGCTATACTACGAAACAGATTCGGACTTCATTCGCCACGAACTGTCAAAATATATGACCGAACAGCCGTGTCCCGTATGCAATGGCGCTCGCGTGCGGCAGGAAGCCAGAGTGGTGCTGTTCGCGGAGAAGAATATATCCGAAATATCGGCTATGCCGGTGAAGGATATGATCGAGTTTTTCAAAACCAAAAATGTCTACGAGGCTCAGCCTCGTAGGGGGGCTGAGCCTCGTAGATCACTTTCAGATGAACAGAAAAAAATAGCGGCACCTATCATAAAAGAGATTATTTCAAAAGGAACATTTCTGGAAGATGTGGGGCTTGAATACATAACGGTGGGACGGTCCGCTACAACGCTGTCGGTAGGAGAAAACCAGCGCATACGGCTTGCAACGCAATTAGGATCGGGACTCTCGGGCGTTATATATGTTTTGGATGAACCGACTATCGGCTTGCATCCGCAGGATACTGACCGACTCATAAAAACGCTCAAATACCTGCGCGACCTGAACAATACAGTGGTCGTGGTGGAGCACGACGAGCGGGTTATAGACGAAGCGGACTGGGTTATTGAGATAGGTCCCCGCGCGGGAGTGCACGGGGGCAAGGTGGTGTTTGAGGGGACTCCCGCACAGCTCAAAAAATCCAAATCGCTCACCGGCCAATATCTGTCGGGAAAGAGGAGGGTATCTTCGGATCTGCCGAAGAACACCAAAGAGATTCACGAATCGGACCGCCTATCCGTGCATGGCGCCGAGCAGTTCAATCTGAAAAAAGTTTCTCTCAATATACCACTGCGAAGGTTCACTGCGGTGGCCGGCGTCTCAGGTTCCGGTAAGAGTACACTCGTGCTGGATGTGTTCGCCAAAGCGATACAAAAAGAAGTTATGCGGATGTCTGTGGTTCCGGGCGCGTACGAGCGGTTGGAGAACCAGGGACGAATAGACAAGATCGTTATCATAGACCAGAGCCCCATTGGGAAAACACCACGATCCAATCCTGCCACGTACACCGGGCTCTTCACGCCTATTCGCCAGTTGTATACTCGTCTTGAGGAATCGCAAGTTCGCGGGTATAGCCCATCTCACTTCAGTTTCAATGTGAAGCCGGGCCGTTGTGAGGCATGCAAGGGAGAAGGGTATAAAAAGGTGGAAATGTATTTCTTGCCGGATATGTATGTGGAGTGCGAAGTGTGTAGAGGCAAACGGTTTTCGCCGGAAATACTGGACGTAAAGTACAATGATACAAGCATTGCGGACGTGCTGGATATGTCGGTGGAGGAAGCTTATAAATTCTTTGAACCTTTTTCACAGATATCGGACAAGCTGAAACTTCTAAGTGACATAGGACTCGGGTATATGAAACTTGGCCAATCGGCGACAACGCTTTCGGGAGGGGAGGCGCAGCGCATCAAGCTAGCCGAAGAGCTTTCCAAGAGATTCACCACCAACACGCTCTACGTGCTGGATGAGCCAACCGTGGGGCTCCACTTCGACGACACCAAAAAATTACTCCACATACTTCGCTCGCTTGTTATGAAAGGCAACACCGTTGTGGTTATTGAGCATAATTTGGACGTTATCAAAGAAGCAGACTGGCTTATTGAACTCGGGCCGAAAGGAGGAGGGGAAGGAGGAAAGATTATATACGAAGGAAAGGTGATGGACGCGAAGAAGAAGAAAACGGCGACCGGGAAATATCTTTAAGAATTATGAATTTCGAGTTTCGAATTTCGATTCAATTTTTAATTATTGAAGTTTCGAAATTAATACATTAGAAATTGATTCGAAATTCAAAATTAAAAATTTGAAATTATTAATATGCGCATTACAGTAACGGTAAAACTTCATAAACAGGAGAATGAGATTATCAAGAACGATGACGGATCATATACCGTCCACACACATTCCACGCCGGTTGATGGGAAAGCGAACAAAGACGTAATCAACCAGGTCGCGAAGTATTTTAAAGTGCCGAAATCATCCGTAAAAATATTGTCTGGAACGACATCAAAAAAGAAGGTACTTGAAATAGAATAGTAAAATGTGATATAAAGATGTTCGGATTTTTACATAACAATAATTATTCAGATATATAAGGAATGTAGAAGTCCCTAGAAAATATCTAAAGAAAACGGAAGGCCTGCCACAAGCACATAGGCCCTCCGTTTTTTATGTAATATGAGATCTTCTATCTCTGGTGATAAAAGACGTCTATTATATGCCTGCTGTCGGGCTCCACTTCCTTTTTGATCGCGCGTACGATGACTTGCGCAACCTGCGCGGCGGTGTGATGCGGTTTTTTGCCGGGAAAGAGCGATTTGAACATACGCGTATCGGTGGAGCCGGGCGTTATCGCGAACACGCGTATTCCGGAAGAAGACAATTCCTGCGCGAGAGATTGGCTGAAGTTAATAACAGCCGCCTTCGTGAGCGAATAGATGGAAAGATTTTCCACGCCGTATGTGCCGGCCCCGGACGATATATTCACAATACAACCGGACTTCTGCTTGCGCATAACGCGCAGAACTTCTTTTGTAACATACAACGTTCCTTTGATATTTATGTTCATAACCTTCTCCCAGTCCTTGGGAGTGGCTTTTTCGAAGGGTTTTGCTTGCGCGATAGCCGCATTGTTCACAAGCACATCTATGCTCTTGAATTTCTGCATACATTGACTGACCGCCTTTTTAACATCAATAGGTTTGGAAATATCCCCACGGACAAATAGCATACCGTCGCGCCGAAACAAGTCCCGAATTGTAGGATCTTTAGGATTGCTCTTGGAAAGTACGCACACGTTGAAAGTGTCTTCATGGAGCTGTTTCACTGTCTCAAGACCGATGCCCGACGCGCCTCCTGTGATAAATACCGTTTTATTTTTGTTTTTCATTGTGGTAAGGTTAGGTCTACTGAACCGCAAGATAAAAGAGTAACAATAATTTCAATATACAGTAAGTTCAGTTATTAGTCAATATTTTTCTGATTACTCACATCTCACTACTCACTTCTCAACTTATGGATTCAAGTTCTCTTATTCTTCTCATAGTCGTGCAGGCGATCTTCCTGGGGGTAGTCCTTTTTTTCATAAAAAAACGATTTGCGGAAAAAAAGGAGGATTCCGGCACGTTCGTGCTTCTGCAAAACCAGATGCAGGACCTGCGCAACGCGCTTGATTCCAAACTCGGCGAGTCGCACAAATCATTCCAGCACCAGCACGGGCAGATCGTGTCCATTGTGCGCGACGTAACCGAGCGGCTTACGCGCCTTGATGAAACAAACAAGCAGGTCATCAGCTTCGCGGACCAGCTACAGTCATTGCAGGACATTCTTAAAAACCCCAAGCAAAGAGGGATTTTGGGGGAATATTATTTGGAAACGCTCCTGAAGAATGTATTACCGCCCGGTTCATACGAAATGCAGTACAAGATGGGAAAGAATGATGACGGCAATGATTTGATTGTGGACGCAATCGTCCGCGTAAAAGATAAAATAATCCCCATAGATTCAAAATTCTCCCTCGAAAACTATAACCGGCTCATAGAGGCAAAAGATCCATCGGAAAAAGACCGACTTGAAAAGCTGTTCTTGCAGGACCTCAAAAACCGCATAGTCGAAACATCTAAATATATCCTGCCGGAGCGAGATACGACCGATTTTGCTTTCATGTTTATTCCACACGAAGCAATTTATTACGATCTTCTGATGAATAAAGTAGGTGCCATTTCCGAAGATACCGAAAATCTACTCCAGCGCGCCGCTGGGAAATACAAGGTCATAATCGTGTCGCCAACCTCGTTTCTTGCATATCTGCAAACCGTTTTGCAGGGGCTGAAAGCGATGAAGATAGAAGAAGAAGCAAAGGACATCCAGAAGCGGGTGGGGGAGCTGGGCAAGCACCTGCTCGGCTACCAGCAGTATATGGAAAAAATAGGCACGCATCTTGGCACAACCGTAAACGCGTATAACGCCGCGTCAAAAGAGTTTCTGAAGATAGATAAAGACGTCATGCGCATTGCGGGCGAAAAAACAGGTCTGCAGCTCGAATCTGTCTCAAAACCAGCACCGCAGGAGGAATAATGAAATTACCTATATACTTCCGAACGGAAATAAAATGTCATTTGACATATCTGTAAGAAGTGTGCTATAATAGCGTCAGTTGTTTATAGATTTTTAATAACAAAATTTCGGAGGATAAATGCCAACTAAAGATTATATAAGCTGCGTTATGATTCTCACCTTTATCTATTATATTGTAGAATTTGTGAGGTTTGGAATTGAAGCGATAAAAGACAAAAGAAAAACTTCCTTTTATGAAGCAATTTTCTACCTGGGCTTTTCTGGAATGTTTCTTGTTTTGATCGTTCTCTTGGGAAATTCTGTGATATCTATCAGGAATTTTATGCGCGAATATTATGATAGAATCTTCATATACGCTATGCATATCTCAATATTTATTCTTTTCTTGCATACAATGAAACCAATCGTCATTGGTGCGTGGCAAAGAAGTAAGAATATTTGCTAGCCGAGTGATTTTTTAAAATTACCCATTTTCGAAAGAGAGTGGGTTTTTATTTAGTTAGAATTGTTGCGACCGCGGCAATTCTAACCGGTGGGATTGACAGACATTCGTAAAGAATGCAATACTGATTTCAGTTCAAGATAATTACATAACAACAAAGAAAGGAGCGGAGAGTGAAAAAATCACTTTTTATTCTAGTCATGCTTATATATTCCTCGGCTCTTACGCCCGCGCAGGATAGTACGTGGCAGCAGATTAAGATAGAAGGTAAAAAGATGAGCATATTAACCTACTCTCTTACACTAGAAGATGGTGGATATGCCTTGTCTGCAAACGCCTCTTTTCAGCCGGAAGAGATATTACTTGCTCTCGCGAACAGCACAAAACGGATAGACAGCATAGCAATAAACAAGAAAATAAGTCGTCTCAGTTATTCCATTTTCGATGGAAATAATAAAAAAATATTGTCACAAAATTATCTCTTTAAAAATGGAAAGAATATATACGACAAAGAAATAGTATTAAGAAGTGAGAGAAGAACTCCGTATGAGGCGTATTCATATCTTCTGAATCTTGTACTTGTAATATCATTTGGATTTTTTGGAAGAGGAATGCTTGTCAAACGCAGTAAAGCCGACCAAGCTAGATTAGAATATTTATCAGGAATCCTTGATTGGTTATATATAATAACCCCAGGAGTAATTGGGAGCATCTTTATTTATTTTACATTACCAGATAAAGGAGGCGAAATATTACTTGCTTGTATAATCCTAGCAACGGCTTCTGTTTATGCGGTAGGAATTCTGTACAATTTCCCGGTTAAGAAATTTTATCTCATGAACTTTCTCTCAGTTTTTTGTATCCTTTTTGAGATGCTTTTCCTTATACTTCCTGTCTCTAACAACACTGCAATCATTTCTTTAACTGAAATTCATTCGATTTTCTGCGGATTTCTATTCCTTGGGATACTGTCGTACGTAATTGGAAAAAGATATCAGGAAAAACAAAACACAATACCGTAACCTGTTATTCCAAGCTTAAATAGGATGAGTCCTGTACAACACGGGACTCATTTTTTAATTTTTAATCGAGAAAATTCTAACACGGTCAACCCCGCACCTTTTGGACATTTCTTCGGCAGAAAAGCGAAACTTTATATGCATGGAAAGTACAGGGTTGACAATGTTATAGGGACGGCTACAATAGGAGCCGTATGGAAATCAAACCTTTATCAAACCGTGTCCTCATACAAGTTGTGGAGGAGGACAAAACTACACAGTCGGGAATCGTATTGCCGGATAACGCGAAAGAAAAGCCCCAGAAAGGAAAGGTGATGGCCATCGGACCCGGCAAAAAAAATGAAAAAGGAGAACTAATAAAGGCATCCGTAAAAGTCGGCGATATGGTGCTGTTTAAAAAATACGGCCCAGATGAATTCGAGATTGATGGCGAGAAATATTTGATAGGAGACGAGGACGATATTCTCGCGATACTCGCGTAATTTCAGATTATAAATTGTAAATTTTAAATCATATGGCTAAACAAATACTTTTCGGGGAAAAAGCCCGGCAGTCACTCAAAAAGGGCGTTGATACGCTCGCCAACGCGGTTAAAACAACCCTCGGCCCAAAGGGACGGGCGGTAATTTTGGAAAAGGGTTACGGCTCGCCGGTCATCACGCATGACGGGGTTACGATTGCGAAAGAAATAGAACTGGAGGATAAAATCGAAAATATAGGAGCCGAACTCGTGAAAGAAGTCGCGTCCAAAACCAACGACACCGCGGGTGATGGCACTACGACCGCAACACTTTTGGCGCAGATTCTTGTAAACGAAGGTCTCAAAAACGTATCCGCAGGAGTGGATCCGATCGGCATGCATCGCGGAATCCAGAAAGCGTACGAAACGGCACTGAAAGCGATATCCGATATGTCTCGCGATGTGGACGACAAAGAAGAGTTCAGGCAGGTGGCTACCATATCGGCGCGAGACGGAGAAATCGGCAAGGAGATAGCCGACGTAATACAAAAAATAGGCAAAGACGGCGTCGTAACCGTGGAGGAAGGACAGACGGTTGGCGTTACGACGGAATACGTGGAGGGAATGCAGTTTGATCGGGGGTATGTGTCTCAGTATATGGTGACCAACGCTGAAAAAATGGAGGCGGATATAGAAAATCCGCACATTTTGGTAACCGACAAAAAGATATCATCCGTACAGGAAATCCTGCCGCTTCTGGAAAAAGTTATAAAAGCGGGTAAAAAAGAATTGGTGATTATTGCGGATGACATAGAGGGCGAAGCGCTCGCCACTCTTATACTTAATAAAATCCGAGGCATTTTCACCGTCCTTGCCATCAAAGCGCCGGGATTCGGTGATCGCAAAAAAGATATGCTCCAAGACATCGCACTTCTGACCGGAGCGGAGTTCGTTTCGGACGATCTTGGTAAGAAACTGGAGAATGTGGAACTGGAGCATCTTGGTGAAGCGCACCGGGTGGTGGCGGATAAGGACAACACGAAGATAGTCGGGGGGAAAGGAGATAAGCAAGCAATTGAAGCACGCGTCACCCAGCTCAAAAACCAACTTGAAAAGATCGAATCGGAATTTGATCGTGAAAAAGTGCAGGAACGGATCGGGAAACTTTCGGGAGGTGTAGCGGTTATAAAAGTGGGAGCCGCTACCGAAGTGGAACAAAAGGAAAAAAAATACCGCATTGAAGACGCGGTAAACGCAACCAAAGCGGCGATGGAGGAAGGTATTGTGCCCGGCGGAGGAGTCGCGCTCGTGCGCGCCGCAAGTGAAGTGAAAAAATTAATTGAAACCCTCAAAAAAGAAGACCTTGCCGAAATCGTGGGAGCTAAGATCGTGCTCAACGCGATGGTGACACCGCTCAAACAGATAGCAGAAAACGCCGGCTATGACGGAGCGGTGGTGCTTAACAAAGTTGCCGAAGGCACGGATGATTTCGGTTTCAACGCCGCAACCGGCAAATACGAGGAGGAGGGGATGATTAAAGCGGGGATTATAGACCCCACCAAAGTGACTAAATCAGCTCTTACAAATGCTGTTTCATCCGCGTCTATGCTCATACTCACCGAAGCGGTGGTTGCCGACGCGCCGGAAAAGAAAGAAAAGGAATCCTTACATTCGCACGAGGAGTACTAATGTGATATACTTCCTGCATGGAACCCCGTTAGAAGTCTTCGGCATAAAATTTTTAATAAAATTTTATGCATGGCACAGACGGGGAAACTAATCAAATAAAGTCTTTCGAAATGGATCAGCATATCCTATAAGGGCAGACTTCTAACGGGGTGGAATTCATATCGCAAAATATCATACTCATAATCGTCGCACTGATCGTTACATGGATGATATTCACCTATAACGCACTTATCCGCACCAGAAACCGTGTGCGCGAATCGTGGTCGGATATTGAGGTGCAATTAAAGCGCCGGTATGATCTTATTCCCAACCTTGTGGAAGCGGTGAAGGGATATATGGGGCATGAAAAACAGGTGTTCGAGGGCGTCACTGAAGCGCGGACCAGAGCCATGGGAGCGCAATCCCGCGAAGATAAAGCGGCCGCCGAAAACCAGCTTTCAGCAACATTAAAAACATTGTTTGCCGTTTCAGAGAATTATCCCGATCTGAAAGCAAACGCCAACTTTCTTGAACTTCAGCGGGAATTAAGCGACACCGAAAACAAAATCCAAGCGGCCCGTAGGTTCTACAATTCAATGGTGCTGGATATGAATACCCGCATACAAACATTCCCCACGAACTTACTTGCAAAACCTTTCGGATTCAAGGAAGAGGCATTTTTCAAAACGGAAACCGAAGAGGAGAAGCAAAATATTAAAGTAAAATTTTAAACATGGATTCATTGCAGGTCATTCAGAATCTGTTTGGAAGCAATCCGGTGTTGTTCTGGGTTTTATTGGCATGGGTAACCGCGTGGAAGGGAGTGGCACTCTGGAAAGCGTCACACAAGGGAAGCAAGCCCTGGTTTATTGTGATGCTTGTCTTAAATACGGTTGGTGTGCTGGAAATACTGTACATATTCGTCTTCAGTGAGTGGAAGCGGGGAGAGTCAAAGGTTAAACCTTAAAGCGCCCCAAGGTTTAACCTTGGACACATATATGACGCTTTACGACACACGAGATAAAAATATCCGCAAAACGTGGCTGATTTTCAGTTTGTTCTTGGTTGTCGTCATCGGGCTCGGGTGGGCAATCTCATACTATTACAACGACTCCACGATTCTCTATATCGCTGTGGCTTTCAGTATAATCATGAATATCACGGCATACTGGCGATCAGACAAGGTTGTGCTTTCGATGAGCCGCGCGCGTGAAGCGGATGAACAACAGTTTCGAGAGTTGCATAACATTATAGAAAACCTCTGCATTACCGCGGGAATACCAAAGCCGAACGTATATATCATTGATGATTTTTCTCCGAACGCGTTTGCGACCGGGCGCAATCCCGATCATGCCGCGATCGCGGTGACGACGGGCCTTATGGAGCGGCTGAACCGGAGCGAGCTGGAAGGGGTCATCGCGCACGAGCTGGCGCACGTCAAAAATTACGATACGCTTCTGCAGACCGTTGTAGTGGTACTGGTGGGATTCATCGCGATCGCATCGGATATATTCCTGCGCTCACTGTGGTTCGGAAACGGCCGATCGAATGACAACAAGGGAGGAGGCAATCAATTAATTTTAGTAATTGGAATCGTATTTATTGTGTTCTCGCCCATTATCGCGATGCTCATTCAGCTTGCGATATCACGCAAAAGGGAGTTTCTTGCCGACGCGAGCGGAGCGCTCCTCACGCGCTATCCCGAGGGGCTTGCGAGTGCGCTTGAAAAGATTTCGGTGGCGCAACCGCTCAAGCGCGCAAAGAACGCGACCGCGCATCTTTTTTTCGTCAATCCGTTCAAAGCGGACGCGCACACAGCCCAGAAGACCCCGTTTTTCGCAAAACTCTTTATGACACATCCTCCAATAGAGGAAAGAGTATCTGCGCTACTGAATAAAATAGCCAATGAGAGCTAAAAAGCCGGCATGGATTATGGCCGGCTTTTTAATTCAGCTGAGGATTTGGAACATACGAAGACTTTTTTGAAAGGCGGATGTACACGTAATCTTCAGAAAGGGGTTCGATTGCCACGATGATGTTTTCAAGCCGACGCGCAAGTTCCGAGAGATAGCGATGTATTGATCGAGAAAATGTTGTGCAATCAAGTTCGAACTGGGCGAGATCTTTTTGAACGTAGATATAGAGCTGAAAATCGTATGTAGCGAAATACATTTCGTAAATAATGGCAGACATTTCGGAAATGTAGGGGCTAAAGAGCAGGAACTCATCGTCCGAAAGCGTAGAGTCTTCGATGCAGTTCTTTCGCGTAATAGAGTCTTCAACCCTCATAAAACGAAAATCCATTTCCTCAGCGGGCGTTTGTATGAGCCGTATTTTTTTGTCAATGCGCATGCCGCACCTCTCTGTGTTTTGGATTTCAGTAAAAGGTTACGTCATACAGTATATATCCGACACGGAGAAAATCAATTACGTTTTATAAAGCAAGGGCTAGGACATATTCGCACGAATAAGTCCTAAGCGTGGACTGGTTTATTTTTGCGGTTTTTTGGTGTAGGGTATACACATTGGAGGGTTCGCATAGCGGTCTAGTGCACCATCTTGGAAAGGTGGCGTCCGCAAGGACTCGAGGGTTCGAATCCCTCACCCTCCGCCAAGACAATTTTTTATCGGCAGACCTGAGTAACCGTGAATAAGTTGTGACCCGAGTGCATGATAAAAATTGTAAAAAAACAACGACTTCTTCGGTCGCTGTTTTTGTTTTTTTACTCAGCCAGTAGTGTTAGAGTTTTATCTTTATAAACTATTCTTGATCTTAGGTTTCCAAGTAACTCTCTTTTTTCTGATATCGATCCCTCTTTTAAGATATATTTAGCATAGTTTCGTATGTCAGTATCTTCGGTATTTTTCATCTTATCGGTGCTACCCAATACTGATCTTTGAAATATATTAAACCTTACGATTTCATCTTCCAATTTTTGCCGCATGCCAAGTTCGTTGATATTTAGTTTATCCAATATTTTCAAAAGCTCAATAATTAATTCCTCCTCGCGGATATACTTATTCTTGCAGTTGCGATCTCTGCCTCGGCTACAGCCATAATAAATATAGTGAGCTGATGTGCCGTCTTTGAGTGATTTCCACTTTTCCTCGGCTGATATGCCGGATCCACAATATCCACAGGTAAAAAGTTTAGTGAAGGCGAATTCCTTGTTTTCCCTGACTATTTGGTCACGCTTTAATTGCACTTTGGCTTTCTCAAATAAATCTTGGGTAATAATCGGTTCATGTTTACCAGTGTACCAATTTCCACTTTCTCTTGGGTGTTCAAACACTCCGTAATAGAAAGAGTTATCCAATATGCGGTAGATTCCGCTAAGTGTAAGCGGTTTATTGCCTCTCGTATAAAAATTCAGCTCAAATTTGAGCCAGTTATATATTTTTCTACCAGAGTAATGTTCAAACGCTACCCTTTCAAACATTTTTTTGATTACCGGCGCTCGCTGTTGGTCAACAATAACCTGGCATTTCTTGTCCATCAGTTTTTGGTTGAGATAGCCCAAGGGTGCCACCCCCGGCCATAACCCCATTTCTACTCTTGTTCTCAAACCTCGTTTTACATTAATACCCCTATTATCATTTTCCAGTTTTGCTTGTGATCCCAAAATCATTAACAAGAATTTTTCATTCGGGTTGTTACTAAATCTTTGTCCGAAAGTCCGTATCTCTAAAAGAGCACCCGAATCCATGAGGTCCACTATTTTCCCAAGGTCTCCGGCATTTCTTGAAATACGATCCGGCGCCCAAGTTAAGATTCCATTGAATTTACCCTGTTTCAATTCTTCTATAATTTCATTAAAGATTGGCCGTTGCCCGGTTTCTTTTGCAGAGTGCGATTCTCGCTTCATTGTTACCACTTCTAAATTTTCTCGTTCAGCCAGCTGAAGCATTTCTTTGACTTGACTATCAATAGAGAGAACTTGCCGCTCCTCAGATTCCGTCGATTTCCTTGCGTAAAGGCAATATTTAACCTTTGTTGGGGCTGTTACTTTGCCTACTGCCCCCATAGGCATTTGCGCTGTATTCATATACTCAATGAATGACGCTGATCCCTAAAGGAGTCCAGAGCGTCCCAATGTCCTCGTTAATGCTTTATAGAAGGTCGGGCCGTCCCATAGAAGACCTTCCGCGCGGAGTGTTGTTTTCAATTGTCTTTACTACCAAATATGCAAAAGCATCGGCAAGATCATCATGTTTTTCTTTTCCAAATCCCGTCAGTTGAGTTATGAGCTCCCCGCATCCATTCAGAGAAAAAAGTACCCGCCCTTCCCGCATCATTGGTGTTGCAAGCCGAAGCCGTGCGGCTTTGTTATTTCCATTGGTTGAAACTGCGATCACATCATATTGATGTTGTTCAAGCAGTTGTGTCAACGCTTTTTGATAACCCGTGCCCTCTATATAAAACTTCACGTTCCAAAAGACGTTTTCTTTGTGTATAGTGTGAAGAATTTTAATTCTTTCCACCTGTGCGGGGAATGTGAGACGCTCGTTAACCGGATACGGCTGAATATATATTTTTGTTTTATTACCGCTACCATATATGTATCCAACCACCATGGCAGTGCAATCCGCAGAATCTTTTTCACTTATAGCCAAATCAATTCCTATAGCGATATAATTTGGTTTTCCTTCCGGAGGCTCATCGTAGTAATAAATCCACTCGGGTTTTACGACTTGATCGGTGGAAGATATAATATTTAACATATACTCCCGCTCAAAAGTTATCTCATCTCCGATTTCTTTTTTTAATTTCTCAATCGATTCTGATGTCGGATACATCGCTTTCCAGAGTGGCTCACCATCTTCACCGATAAGCGGATATTTGCGGTATACGCCGGAGCGTTTATGCTGATCTATTTGCTGTATGAGTTGGCTTACCAAGGAATCATCGTGCAGAATATTTCCGACTAAAACCACCTGAGGATTTAATCCTCTTGCGGGGAGAAGTTCTCCCGTAAACCACTCGTATAATTTTTGTCTGCCTTCTCTTGTCCGTACCGAAAGCAGATCTTCAACATCATCAAGAATAATGAGATCTGGTCGGTTGCCTCTGAATAAGGCCCCTCGTATCGGCTGGTCTACTGAAATTGATTCAATGCGTGCTCCAATCGCGTTCAACGTCAGTCCCGACATTCCCCATGGCGTTGGCTCTTCTTTAATTGGACCAAGATCGCCGATCAAAAGATGATTATGTTCAAGGTGGTACTTTATGTCCAAAAGATTTTTATCTGCTTTCGGGCGTGTTTGACCGACAATAAGAACATACTTTTTTCTGCCGGTCAGCATTGACCAGATAGGAAATGCAATCGTTGCGATGGTTGATTTGGCTGAATTTCGGAAACCTGCAATAACTGTAAGTGGATGGTGCTTTTCCAATACTGCAAACATATCTTTCTGAAACGGGGCGACAGGAATTTTAATTTGTTCAAAAAAATAACAATAGAAAAACCAGAAAAGGCTTTTATGTGCCGTTTCTCGTCGGAATGCGGGAGACTCCAGCATCTTTTCAATTATCTTATTTCCACTATTCTTTTTCATTATCCGGTCGCGCTTTTTTAAGAGCTTTTTTTAAAAGTTTTTTTTCGGCGGGGGTTAAGGTATGTTGCATACTTCCTTTGATTTCTATCTTATTTCCGTATCTTGAATTATGTGTGGAAAGATACAGCCGTATGGCTTCAATCTTTTTCTCACCGATAAGCGAGAATAACTGCGTTTCCGCTATATCGGACATAAACTTCCTACCCTCGATAAGGGATTCTTCAACGTGTATGGCAAATCGTTTACTTTTATTCATCCAGCGATACACGGTCGTTCTGCCGATGCCGACCTTTTGGCACGACTGCTCGATAGTCGGTGTGCGTTTCAGTTGTTCAAGAAACGCCTGTCTGAATTTCTCCTGACGGATTTTTATTGTTTTATTTTGGGTCATGTTTTTCTGCTTTTAGTAATGATAGTTTTTCAAACCTATCTATCGTTGTCTGTACATACTCAGGATCAAGTTCAACTCCTACACACTTCCGTTTTGTCTGCTCACAGGCCAGGAGTGTTGTACCCGAGCCCATGAAGCCGTCGTACACCACGTCGCCGATACGGCTACTATTCAGAACAAGCCGCCGTATCAAATCCAGCGGTTTTGTTGTTGGGTGCATTGTACTTTTGTTCGGCTTCGGGCATACAAGAACGCTCCGATCTTTCGATTTCATGAATTCATGCGCTCCGTACCAGCCGTAGGCGATAAGCTCATGCATGGGTGCGTAATCCATACGTCCGATGACGGCGTGCGTCTTGACCCATATAAGCAGTTGCCCGAATTTCAGTTCCGTCTCAAGCATTCCTTCTCGCAACGCGAATATCATTTTGTCAGAGTTGAAGATGTAGAAGCTGTTTTTGCGTGTAAGATGGGGCTTGATCACCTCTATCCATTCCCTGGTGAATGCTTTATATTCTTCGTCTGTCTGGATATGATCGTTCGCGATTGGCTTATTTTTTGAGAGTGTCAGAAAGTTCTCTTTGCTTTCGGCGATTGCGACACCGTACGGGACATCATTGATAACCGCTTTAATCTTTTGTTTTCCGATAACCTTGGAAACCAATCCTTTGTCGCGGGAGTCTCCGCAGACAAGTAAGTGGTCTCCCAAGCGGAATATGCTTCCGTAATTAATTGAGTTTGATGATTTTTTCATGTGAGAGTTTTTTAAACCTGTTTATAATGACCTGGCAGAACACCGGCTCAAGCTCGTTCAGATATGCCGTCCGCTTGAGCTGTTTGCAGGCTGAAAGCAAACTTCCCGAGCCAGCCGTTAGATCAAGTACCACATCACCGGGGCGGGTGCATCGGCGCAGTGCTTTTTCGTGAAGCGTAGGAGGTTTCTGTGTTGGATGCTCCATTTCCGATCCGGCAATGCGTTTGACCATCCAGATATTGAGAAGATCAAGTATGTCGTCCGTAAGCCGATTGCCTGTAGATACCTCTTTGTTCTGAACCTCATGGAGATTTTTTATCTTGTCGTTGAGCCAGGGGGATCCGATTGTTCCGTACACGCAGAATTCTGTCATTTTATTAAATGCCAGTTTCGGAGTGGGATTCATGGAATTCTTGAGCCATATGCAGAGGCGCTTGGAATCGATGCCAAGTTCCCGATATAGCTTTTGAAAAAGCCATACATACCGCTCATCGCACCAGAACATGGCGTGTGCATCCGGCTTTGCCGCTGATAGTGCGTTCCGCATTATTGATCTGACAAATTTCTCATATTCCTCGTCTGATTTATTGTCTTTCGTGGTCCCGCCGAATTTTTTCCTTCCGGTGAAATTCTGGTCATATCGAAGACCGATATTAAACGGCATATCGTCGTTTATAAGATCCGCCTGTACGCCACGCATGAGTTTTTGCACATTTTCCTGTTTGAGTGCGTCTGAGCAGAGTAGGCGGTGTCTGCCGAGAGCAAAATAATCTCCGAGCTGTATCTTTGTGCTCAGTGCTTTTTCAATTTCTTTTTCTTCATCGAAATCATCATTGGTTACCTCAAGATTGTCATCAAAGATATTATTAAGATCGAACGCATCAAATCCGGCTGTAAGTAGTTCGCTGATATCAAATTCCTCAGCAAGTTTCTCCCAGTTCCACTCCCCACCCGATCTATTTGAGGTGAGAAGGTAATCCCGGAATTCCGTTTCGGTAAGGGGTCTGTTGGGTACTCTGACTTCTATTTCATCCTCACTTCTGCCCAGCAGAGACAATGCGAGGATTCTTTGATTTCCAGCAACAAGTTTTCCGTTGGTATTGATCGCGGGCAATTCCGCGAGATTATATTTTTTCAGACTCCGTTTAAGTCCTTGGAGTTGAGCATCGGAAAGTTTCCTGGGATTTTTATCATAGAGGACTAGATCTTTAACCCGGCGGGTTTCCGTATGCCATTCAAGTTTTTTCTTTGCCATATCATTGTTATATTAATTAGTAATTCACAACCGAACATAAAAGTACCGACCACTTGTTGTGTCGGTACTCTTTTAAAAAAATAGATTTAATTGGTAGCGACACAACAAAAACATTATTTGTTGTATGTCCACCAATTAAATCTAAGACTAGGAACAATTTATTACGGTAGTCACTCCGCAGTGGTTTTATTCAGTTGTATGGTGATTATAGTGCTTTAAAAATCCATGTCAAGCACCCCTGTGAATATCTCAAAATCCACAGAATTCATAAAAAGAGTTATGCACATTTCAGCCCTTCGCAAACGCCTTAATCTAAGCAAGGATGGAAGCATACGGCATTTTGCTGTATAGTATTACCAATTGAATAAGAGCCACCTAACCCTTGGGTTTTCTCAAGGTATGGTGCAAAAACCTTCGCAGATATTAAGCTCGTCGTCAGAGCATCTGCGAAGGTCTATACCCGAAAGGGCGTAGGGTGATCGCAAGATCATCACTGGCGGCGAGCTTTGTATTAACAAAGACTCACCGCCATAAAATCTATAAGAGCTTTATGGCAATTATTATTTCACAGAATGGCAAAGATGCCGTTCGGATAGATAAATCTTCCATAGATAAAGAAGATTATCTTCAGCAGTATATTTACAACAATCCTGAAAGCATCCCACTGTACGATATTAAGGAGGATATTAGGTTGCTTATTCTCGCCCGTGAGTTTCCCACAAACAGCGGTCCTATTGATGCCATTGGCATAGACAAGAATGGAGAACTGTATATCGTTGAAACGAAGTTATATAAAAATGCGGATAAAAGATTAGTAATTGCACAGGCACTTGATTACGGTGCTGCTCTTTGGAAGCACGCGCAGGACTTTAATGAGTTTTTGGGCATTCTCGATGAACATACCCAGCGGGTATTTGGATTGCGGACAACAGAGAAAATAAAAGAATTCTTTTCTCTTGCGGATGACGATGTTGTGCAAGTTATTGATAGAGCCCGATCAAATTTGAACGGCGGGATATTCCACTTTGTTATACTCATGGACAAGTTGGAGGATCGACTGAAAGATTTGGTGCTGTATGTAAATCAAAACAGCCAGTTTGATATCTATGCGGTTGAGCTTGAGTATTACAAACACGGATCATACGAGATCATTATCCCGAAGATATTCGGCGCAGAGGTGAAAAAAGATATTGCGGTCCAAACAAACAGTTTGAGAAAACAATGGACGCTTGAGCAGGTTTTAGAAGATGCCAAACAGAAATATAATATGGAAGAATACACCGCATTCAAAAAAATATATGATTTTTCCGTAACGAATGCGGATGAGGCACGGACAGGATCCGGATCATACGGATCATTAAGCCCCATATTCAAAAAAGTCTCTGAAAAATCACTTTACACTCTTTCCACTGATGGAAGATTGAGTTTTAACTTTGAATGGATTGAAAATGAAGAATTCAAAAAGAAATATGCGGCACTGGTTGGTAAGATAGGATTCGTCTTACCCGTTGAACCCGAAAAGAAACGGCCCAGCGTAAGAACCGAAGAATGGGTTCCAAAAGCAGATGAGTTTATACTGGTACTTAAAGCTTTTATAAAAGAAAACAGCGCATAATGCGCTGTTTTCTTTACTGAGAGACAAATAGGGGGTAAACTTCTAAATATCTATGAAAAAGTCTCTTATAGAAGAATTTCCAAAGATAGTTTCTGAGGGCCGAAAGGAGGTTGAGGAGATTCTTGAGCGTATTTCTGGGTCAAACAAACTCGGACTGCAGACAAATGAGCTTGTACTCCCCGCTAAGGATTCCGCAGGTCTTTTTAGGGGGAACATACCGGAGACAAATGAGAAAGACTGGATGAATCGCCTTATATACGGAGATAACCTCTTAGCTATGCAGGCACTTCTTTCCGGTGATCCAGGGAGTGGATTAGAATCAATGCGCGGGAAGATAGATTTGATCTACATTGATCCGCCGTTTGATTCAAAAGCTGATTATCGCACGAAAGTGACTCTGCCAGGAGTAGACTTGGAGCAGAAACCAACCGTGATAGAACAATTTGCATATGCCGACACTTGGAAAGATGGTACTGTCTCGTATTTGAAAATGCTCTATCCACGCCTTGCTCTTATGCGTGAGTTGCTTTCTGATAAAGGATCTATTTATGTGCACATTGATTGGCATGTAGGACATTACGTAAAAATTTTAATGGATGATATTTTTGGAAAGGAAAATTTTAGAAATGAGATTATCTGGTACTATTCAACACTTGGAAGGCCAAACGATAGATTTGCTCAAAAGCATGACACAATATTTTGTTATGGAAAAACTCAGAATTCTTTTTTTAATGAGAAAGATGCTAGAGTTCCATACTCAGAAGAATATATAAAATCTCATTTTAGAGATGTAGATGATCAGGGGAGATCCTGTAGAAAGAGGTTTGATGCGGGTAAATGGAGAACATATTATCCGGAAGAAGGAATGATCCCAAATGATGTTTGGGAGATCCCTTATGAAAATTCTATGTCTAAGGAAAGAGTAGACTATGCTACTCAAAAGCCGGTTAAATTATTAGATAGAATCATTCAATCATCGTGTCCGGAAGATGGGATTATTGCCGATTTCTTTTCTGGTTCAGGAACAACCGGGGCAGTTGCAGAAAAGCTTGGGCGTAAATGGGTTATGTCGGAACTGGGCAAACCTGCTTGTCTTATTACTCGCAAACGCCTTATTGATCAAAATTCAAAATCATTTTTATACCAGGCCATCGGAGACTATCAAAAAGAGATATATTCAAGCTCAAAACTTTTTCGCCGTATAGGAGATTTATCACAGGTTGTAGCTCAATTGTATGGAGCAATTCCATTCCCGGAAACAGAACAACATCAGCGAAATCTTGGTTATATAAAAGAAAGTAAGACTCTCGTATTTGTTGATTCTCCAAATAAAATGACTGGGCTGACAACTCTTAAACGCGCGCAAGAACTTCGTAATTCATTTATGGGTGGATGGCAGAAAGTTGTCGTGCTTGGTTGGAATTTTACATATGACATAACCGAAGCAATCCGTTCTCTTGATGACGATAAACTAGAAGTATTAGTTATTCCGCCGGATCTTCTTGATAAGTTAAAAACAAAGGTAAGTTATAAGAAACTTATTGATACAGGCAAGGTCAGATTTTCATCTTTGCAATATCTTTCCGTAAAACCTATAACAAAAAATGATGCAGAAAATGGAAACGAAGTGTTGACGATTTTGCTTGATACATATGTGCTTCTTTCTCCGGATAATATTCCACTAGACGATGGTGATAAAGAAAAACTCTCACAGATAATTGCCAAAGATCCACTCGCACTCATTGAATACTGGAGCGTCGATCCTGACTATGATGGCGCCACATTTCGCAGTTCGTGGCAGGATTATCGGGATAACACTATGAATGACAAAGATCCTCTTCATGTTGTATATGGGGCTGTCCTTACGGTTCCTAAGAAAGAGAAGCGGACCGTATGCGTGAAAGCGGTCGATGTTTTTGGTTTTGAAAGCGTTGTTATTCAAGAAATCTAATACACTATGAATGGTTTTCAATTTGGAAAAGATAGGGAGGAAAAAATTAATAAATTTCTGGATAATCTTGCCTGGCATTTTTCAACAAAGGATGTAATGGATCTTACTGCAAGTGCTGTAACAAAATTAAACGGAAAACTAGACGAATTAAACGCAAATATCAAAAAAGCAGATGAATCATCAACTAAACTTGCCCAAGCACTAAACAGGCTTACTTTTTGGGGAATAATAATTGCCGGAACCGGAGTTCTTGTAGCAGCATTAAACTTCATTTTTGAATATCTTGTAAAATAACATGCCTACTCCACTTAATATCGGAACCAGAGATGTTCCACTAAAACTTTCCCAAAGAATTTCAGAAAAGGTTAATGACGCATGGGCAAGCGGTGAGCTTATTTCAAAAGTAACCCCTATTACTCGGGATTTACTTACATTTTGGTTTACAGAACCACATACCAGTACGCGCTATGTAAATTTTCATGAGGGACAGAGGCAGGCAATTTTGAACGCCGTTTATTTGCATGAAATCCTTGGGATAAAATCGGTAAAAGACATCTACGAAAACATACAATTTGAGCTTCTTTCCGAAATAGACATGGCTGAATTTAAAAAACAGAAATATGAAATTCCAAAATATGCAATCAAGATGGCAACGGGAACAGGAAAGACTTGGGTTATGCATGCACTGCTTATTTGGCAATATCTCAATGCAAAGTATGAAGAGACACGAAGTGGAGCATTTACAAAAAACTTTCTTCTCGTAGCCCCGGGTCTTATTGTTTATGAGCGTCTTTTGGATGCATATCTGGGTAAGGAAGATGCTGAGGGGGAACGACATTTTGAATTGTCGGACATTTTTCAATTTCAGGATGTGCTCATCCCTCCGGGCTATCGGGAAGATATTTTTGGATTCGTACAAAATAGTGTTGCGAGGAAACAGGAAATCGGCACAAAAGTGACGGGCGAGGGACTCATAGCAATCGCAAACTGGCATTTGTTTATGATGGATGAGGAAAACGAACAAGAGGGGTCTCCGCTTGATGATCCAAGTTCTACTGTGAAGGATATTTTTCCGATACGACCTGGTATATCAGGGGGGAATGCGCTCGATTCGCTTGATGCCCAGTATTTAAGTGGGCAAGAAATTGAATATCTTGCAAATCTATCAGACCTTATGATTATTAATGATGAGGCACACCATATTCATGAAAACAAATCGTATGGAGAAATAAAGGAGGTAGAATGGCAGAAAAGTCTAAATAAAATTTCTGCCAACAAGGGATTAAATCTTATTCAGGTTGATTTTTCCGCCACGCCGTATGAGGTAACTGGAAGTGGACAGACAAGAGTCAAACATTATTTTCCACACATCATCACGGACTTTGATTTGAAGACGGCGATCAAAGGAGGTTTAGTAAAGACAATCGCTATTGATAAAAGAAAGGAAATTACTGATCTTCCTTTGGATTTCAATGCCATTCGTGAGAATGGGGAAGTTATTGGACTTTCTGATGGACAAAAGATGATGCTTCGTGCTGGATTAAACAAGCTTAAAATTCTTGAAAAACATTTTACAGAATTTACGGCAGATAAATCGGGTGTTTCAAACAAGCATCCAAAAATGCTTGTGATGAGCGAAGATACGTCCGTAACCCCATTCATTGAAGAATTTCTGAAAGGAGAAGGCTTGTCCGATGAAGATGTTATGCGGGTCGATTCGAATCGTAAGGGTGAAGTTACCGAAGATGAGTGGTTTGAAATAAAGCAACGACTATTCAATATTGACAAACACGAGCATCCAAAAGTAATTGTGTCCGTCCTCATGCTTCGCGAAGGGTTTGATGTGAATAATATTTGCGTCATTGTACCTCTCCGATCTTCTTCGGCGCCCATTTTACTTGAACAGACTATCGGCCGTGGATTGCGTCTTATGTGGCGAGAACCGGAGTTTTTAGAGATAAAAGCAGAAAATCGCAGAAAACTTTTGGTGGAAAAAAGAGAGCCAAATAACTATCTTGATTTACTTACAATTATAGAGCACCCGGCATTCATTCAATTCTACGATGAACTTCTAAAGGAGGGACTACAAATTGGAGAGATTAATGATGATCCGAAGGGTGGCAAGGATGTTCTCGGAGACATTATTCGAGTTGGGTTAAAAGACGATTATCAGAAATATGATTTATTCTGGCCCGCTATCATCAGGGACGCAGAGGAAGAACTCATTGAGTCAGAAATTGATATACAAAAGCTTGCAATCTTCAACTCCTATAATCTCGATGATTTAAAAAAGTTTTTTGCAAGAGATGGTGAAAAATTCATATCTGAAGAGATGACGGTAAAAACCCGCTTTGGCGAGTATACTGTTGATGCAAACCTATTCAAATCACAAAGCTATAACGAATATCTGCAAAAAATTGTTGAAGTTCTCGTTAATCGACTTGCTCATGTTAGTCAGAGAAAAAATAAAATATTTCCAACACTCCAAATAAACAACGTTGTTATTGTAAAAACGATTGACACATATATCCGAACGCGTCTTTTCGGAGAAGCGTTTGATCCATTCACGGATAATAATTGGAAAATACTGCTTTTGAAGAATGGTATAGTGACGAGCTTCATCGTGCAGGAACTTGGAAAAGTGGTATATGAAATGCAACAAGCAGTAGAACCCACAGACGCGAAAGTGGAAAAGTATTTCTTTTCTACGATTTCTGAGCTTCGTATGCGGGAGAATTTTTCGCTTAATATAACGAAGACAATCTATGAAAAACTTCCATATCCTTCAAATAAGGGGGATTTTGAAAAGAATCTTATGCTCTATGCCGATGGAGATTCTGAAGTAGAAAGTATTATAAAGGTCAATGAATACTACCATGTGTTCGCCACGGTTTCGTATATTCGAACGGACGGACTGCTCTCACTATACTCTCCGGATTTTATAGTAAAAACAGGAAAGAAATTATATATCATTGAAACGAAGGCGGATAAAGATATTACTGACTCTAATGTGGTTCAAAAACAACTTGCCACATTGGACTGGGTTCGTCGGATAAATTCACTTAAGCAAGGAGACCGAATGGATCGGGAATGGGCGTATGTGTTGCTTGGAGAAAATCATTTCTACAGCCTCAAAGAAAACAATGCTTCGATTGAGGAGATATGTGAGCTTGCGCTCGTGAAGAAAAGTACCGCAGAGGGGAAACTTTTATAAAGGTATTACATATTAGATATGGTAAAAAATGTATTAAATTTAAACTCGATAGATGCAAGGGAGTTTTTTCTAAAGCCGGACTCATATTCAAATATAGAACTTCCAGAGTATTTTATTTTAAGTAAAGTTCTTTCTGATATTAAAAAGATTTTTAAAGATAATGAGTTGAAAAAAACTGATTTGGAAAAAGCTAAACAATATGAAACCGTTAACCACGTGTTGTATGGTAATAAGGATGGGAAATATGCATGGAGAAAATATCAGGTTATTAACCCTCTAATTTATTCATCTTTAATTAATATAATCACTGAAAAAAATAATTGGAACTCTTTAAAGCTCCGCTTCGAAGAGTTTCAAAGGGATAAAAGCATTGAGTGTGAAAGTATTCCGATAGTTCAAAAAAGTAATAGAAAACAAATTGCGGCCCAGATCTCTCACTGGGTTGAAAACGTAGAGAGAAAATCAATTTCCCTCGCACTTAGGTATAATTTTTTATATCAAACCGACATCACTGATTGTTATGGATCTATCTATACTCACTCTATCCCTTGGGCTATACATACTAAATTGCTATCAAAAGATAAGAGAAAATATGATGACCTTTTTGGGAATAAAATTGATCAACATATCCAAGCTATGTCGTTTGGTCAAACAAATGGAATTCCTCAGGGTAGTACATTGATGGATTTTATTGCAGAAATTGTTCTTGGGTATGCCGACCTTAATTTAGCAGAAAAATTAAGAGCCGAGATGAATGGGAGAAAATTTCATGTTTTGAGATATAGAGATGATTACAGAATTTTTGTGAATAATACTGTTGATGGAGATATAATCCTGAAATGTTTAGGTGAAATTTTGTCTAGTCTTGGATTTAGTTTAAACACAAATAAAACGCGTTTTAATGACAACGTAGTACACGGCTCCATTAAGGAGGATAAACTTGAATCTCTCCAGTTCGGGCATGTTCCAAAAAAACTAACGAAAGAAGAGCTTCTGAGACAACTGTTAATTATTCAAAGAATTGGTAAGACTCATCCAAACTCTGGGACATTAAAAAATAGACTTTCAAAAATTCTTAATGCAGTGAGACAGAAAGATTTCTCTTCTCAAGAAGAAAATATCGTGGCATTACTAACAAATATTGCTTACAATAGTCCTAATACATTTTCAATTATTGCCGGACTAATTTCAGACTGCATCTCCAAACTAAAGAAAAAAGAGCAGGAAGAATTGATTAGTCTTGTTAAAAATAAAATGTGTCAACTTTCTAATTTTGGACTTCTGGAAATTTGGGTACAGCGTATATTCATTAAACTAAAGTTCAAATTAGAATTAGAAGAAAAACTGTGCAAAGCCGTTTATAATAAAAATCAAAAAATATTTGAAACAAACTGGATTGATAACAAAGCTCTAAAAACGGCCATTGATGATTGTAGCAACGTTGATCAGAAAAAGCTTGCTAAAATTAAATCGAAAATCGAAAAAAGAGAAGTACAAATATTTACTTCTTATTATGACTGATGTATGTCAATTATTTAACTTAATTTAAATGAAAAATTATGAAGCAAAACCAATAACCGTATCCGAATATATTGCCGTTATAAACGAGCAGGTAAAGGGTATTGAAGTACAGATCACAGGAGAAGTCAGCAGAGTAAGTAAAGCCGTATCCGGGCACGTATATTTTGATCTCAAAGATGAGAAAAAAGATGCAGTATTGAATTGCGTTATGTGGAGTCAGATCTATCAAACTATCGATATTGAATTTGAAGCGGGTATGCGTGTAGTTGTATTTGGTTCCGGTGAAATTTATGCCACACGGGGAACGTTTTCATTCAAAGTTAGAGGCATAGAACTTGCGGGAGAGGGTGTTCTTCTCAAAAAATATGAGGAACTCAAAAAGAGGCTAACTGCTGAGGGGCTGTTTGAGCCAGCCCGCAAAAGACCGATTCCGGAATATCCACAACGGATCGGTGTGGTGACGTCTCGGACGGGGGCGGTTATCAACGATATTACAAATAATCTTGGCACGTTCGGATTTCAGGTAAAGCTCGCCGATGCACGAGTAGAAGGTCCTGAGGCCGTTATGAGCCTACTTGATGCTATGCGTCTGCTCAAGAAAGAACCCATAGATGTTCTCATTATTGCTCGCGGAGGAGGCTCTATGGAATCTCTGCAGGCGTTTGATAATGAATTGCTTGTGCGGGAAGTTGTATCCTATCCGGTACCCGTAATTGCCGGCATTGGGCATCATAAAGACGTAACTCTCGTTGCGCTTGCGGCGGATGCGCATGAATCCACTCCCACCGCGGCCGCAATGCTTCTAAACGAATCATGGCAGAAAGCTTTGTTTGACGTACAGAATTTTCGTCAACAAATATTCGCCTCATATAAAACGATACTCTTTAGAGCATCTGAGATGCTCAAAATTACCGAGTACACAAAGGTATTCAAAAGAACCGTTGCAAACATTCGAGATATTTTGGAGAGTCATACGGCAGGATATGTTGCCGCTCTGGAAACAATCTATACAAAAATTGAAGAGAGGTTAAAAACGTTCGAGCGGGTCATTTATTCAAATGATCCGAACAGAAATCTGCGTATCGGCTATGCGATAGTTCACAACAACGGAAAGGTCGTTAAAAAAACCATGTCTGTTCAAAAGAAATCGGATATTACTGTGCGCGTCTCGGATGGAACTATTGATGCACAGGTAACTAATATACATAAAGAATAATAACCATATGACAGCAAAAAACTCATCACCAAAGGAGGAAATAAGTCTTAAGGATAATCTCAAAAAATTAAGCGATATCGCAGAATGGCTTGAATCGCAGGAGCAAAGCGATGAGCCTGATTTTGAAAGCGGTCTACAAAAGGTAAAAGAAGCGGCAGATCTTATCAAAAAAAGCAGAGAAAGGCTTACTACCATCACAAACGAGTTTGAAGAAATCAAAAAAAGGCTAGATGATCGGGAGCAGGAACCTGAACCCAAAGATCTTCCATTTTAATCTCTCATACTCGGCTTTTAAGGAAAAATTTATCACAGGAATATGCATCATGCTTTCAACTTATCAATTTCACAGGATGTCCAGAAATTGGCTGAGCAAATTTTAAGTAAGAAGGAAATGATGTTTGCCGAGAATATTGCAAAAGAATTACTCCAAAATACCCACAGGGAACACGCGATAGAAGTGTTAAGAAATATAGTAGGGACAAAACCAAAAAGGCCTGTATATTATCTCAATCTTGCCATACGCAGGCTTCCCGATGAGACAAGGAATGTTGTTAGATACGCTGGTGACTTTATTGATCAAGCCTTAAAACATTTCGCTCATGAGAAAGGGAAATATCTCCTTAAATCTTTTGCACTCAGACGCTCACTTGGTCCTAATTTAAAGAAGTTAAAAGGAGTTTTGCAGGATGATTTAATTGAAAAATTGAGAAATTTCAACGATTTAATTTACGTGCGAGCCAAACATAGGTGGGAAGTAGGTAGTCGACCCCATCTCTTTAGCGCCACAGAAGCTGTGCTGGTATGTTTTATGGTAAAAAAATTAGTTGATGACGTAGTGCCCTTTTCTGTGGAAGTTGGGTTGTATCTTGAAGGCAAGATGCTTAATTATCATAATACAGATCCTTCATAATGATTCCTTCATTCACCCATCTCAAAGACGAAAGCTACTATGATGAACTCTATGATCGGTTCACGATTGAAAGCTGTAAACAATGGGAAGACACGAGCGGACTAGAAGAGTTACCAACCGTCAAAGACACAGATCCAAAGAAGGCAGCGATTAAACTCCACTATGTTAAAAAACTGGTCATCCCGGTTGGTTTGTATGTTCGAAAAGGTGAACGATATGCAAAGAAACATGAGACGATTCAACAATGGATGGCTCAGGATAGAGCAAAAGATGCACAGGTTGCATCCGCTGTAGAACCGCAGAGAATTCGCTGTATCGTATGCAGTCAGCCTATGCAGTGCATCTCTCGCGATCTTATGTCTGATGCAAAAGATAACGAGCGAGTTCTTTTTATGTTTGAGTGCGCAACAACGGGACATAAACGCCGAGCCTACTGGGAAGGAGGTGAAGAATGGATTCCTCGTCCACATCCGTGTTCTGCATGCGGGACAGATATGCAGTCAATAGATGAACATAAGGGAACCCATATTGTAACGACATATACATGCCCTTCATGTACACATACGGAAACACAGACACTTGATCTAACTAGAAAAGAGAAAGAAGTTGATCCAAACTTTGAGGCTGATCGGAAGAAATATTGTCTCTCAGATAAAGAAGGCGGAGAATACGTTTCCTGGATGGCCACCTCACGAGAGCTTACGCATGCACTTGAAGATCAAAAGAAAAACAAGAAGGTGTATGAGGCAGCAGCAAAGATCAAAGTACTAAATCTCGCCTATCTTCAGAAACTGCTTACGTCTGCGCTTGAACCATCCGGTTATATAAAGCTTGATCTTGGCAACCCTGAAATGAAAAAGGATCTTTTTGTTGATTTTAGCGCCCAGGATAGTACATCCGGTCGTGGGGAGTATGATAGCCGTCAAGGACTCACTCGGCTTCTTAAAAAGACCCTCGAGGGCACAAACTGGCGTCTCATGAGCGATGGCATATCATATAAGCTCGGTTTTCTCACTGGACGTCTCAGAGGGGTATCTGGGGAGGAAAACCTACGAGATCTAGTTATAGAAAAAAATCCTTAAGCTAAACAATCCTATTATCAATTTCGTGAAATAGGTTACTAATCATGATAAGTCGTCCAAGTGCATCATGATGTGGTAATTGTTTTTCATCTCCGTGACTAAGATTGTTTCTCCACCAGTGCATAATACCCATAATAGTGAGTTTGAACCCAAGCTGCTTATTAATTTCCTGTGGTGTTGAAAGATTATTAAATCTTATTTTTGGGTTTTGCTCATTGAATACAGCTGCCATTAAATCGGCGCCTTGTTTATCATGAATACTAGCGAGGTCTTGAATTGTTTTTTCGAGTCTCTCGAGCGCTTTTCTAACAGATTCATTAATATGCCCTTCAATGAACATTTTCTTGCAGTCCGGAAGAAGTGATGGATGAAGGATATATACATCTAATATTTTCTGAATTGCTATCGGGGGTGGAACAGTCTTTGGCCTTTCCTTCGGAAGATTCATGGTAACAATCTCAGATTCAAGATTAATACCAAGAGCTTTAAGTCTGACTGAAAGCTCAAGTGCCTCAGCCTCTAATACGGGATCGCCTTTTTCATGTCGTTTTTCAATTGCCTTAGGGAGTATTTCTCTTACAAGTATTTTTATAGTCCGAGGTTTTTGACAATAAAGGTTCCGGAGAAATCCGTAGAAAGCTTCCTTCTTATTACTGGATTTAGTGGGTAGATATTTTTTTAGCCCTTTCTCCTTTGCAACTGTTGTTAGGGAAAAAGAACTCCGAAAACCAGAGAGTGCTATTAACTTCCCTAGCTGTTCTGCAAGAGCTCTAATTGCCTGTGCTTTTGGAGCCGTAACTATGACTCTTTTGATAATCTTTTTCTTAATCTTCCTTTTCATAAAATCTCTACAATTAACCGCTACCGTCTTAGCTACATCCCACACTATAGAACATTCCTTGTTTAAGTCCAGGTTGTTTAACCCTCTTTTTATACTGTCGCATTTGTCTCATTTAGGTGTAAATGGAACACTGCTCCAAAGACCCCTTGTTTGTGTCCCATTTGTCCCAATTACAAAAATCAACCCATGACCCGCGTAACCTCAGTGAGTGCCTTTTCTTAGCCCCTAAAAGCTCTTATACTGCCTTATACATGGGGTACTGAACCCGAGTGTCCCGCCAAACAAATCCCGCGCACAAGGCGGGTTTATTTTGCGGAGTTGCGGAATCGAAATTGGAGCTCCCGTGTTGGAAAATAGGAACGTAAGAAACCCGAAGGTTTCTTAAGTGGGGGTCGGGGGCGGAAGTGAGATTCCCTCACCCTCCGCGTCTACAAAAACAACATCAAAAGTTTATTCGCGGGCGAATCTTTCATCCCAGGATATTCTCAAATTCTTAAGAATTTGAGAATAGATTTTTGTATTTCTTAAACCGTGTCGGCCGACGGGGTGTAAGAAGAGGTTGGAGGTCACTTTGATTTTCTATCCTTTTGAGCGTATTATTATTGAATCGAAATGGCAAAATTGTTTAGATAAAATTATGTTAAACACAATCACAACAAAAAACACAGAAGTAGAAACCGCCCAATCTCCACATTTTGAAGCAGAAAATCTTTTAATATACAAGGATGATATTTTGAAAATTTCGGCAATTCCGAATAGTTCGGTTGATTTAATTGTTACTTCACCGCCCTACAATGTTGATATTCACTATAATTCTCACGCTGACGACTTAACTTATGAGGATTATTTGGAATTTACTCAAAAATGGATCAAAAAATGTTTTGATTTAACAAAAAGTGAGGGGCGATTTTTGCTTAACGTCCCGCTTGATAAAAATAAGGGTGGCCAAAAATCAGTGGGTGCGGACATAACAAAGATAGCAAAAGATATTGGCTGGAAATATCACTCCACAATTATTTGGAACGAGGGAAATATATCGCGCCGTACTGCTTGGGGTTCTTTTATGTCCGCTTCTGCCCCTTATGTTATCGCTCCGGTAGAATTGATTTTGGTTCTGTATAAAGATAGTTGGAAGAAAAACGGCGGCAGTAGAAAAAATGATATTACCAAGCAAGAATTTATGGATTGGACCAATGGTGTCTGGACTTTCAATGGCCAGAGCAAAAAAGGAGCGGGCGGACATCCTGCACCATTTCCGATTGAATTACCCCGCCGATGCATTAAATTGTTCAGTTTTGTTGGTGATACCGTTTTGGACCCATTTTTAGGTAGCGGTTCAACACTGATCGCTTCTTATTTACACGGCAGGAAAGGCATAGGCGTTGATATTGACGAAGAGTATTGCAACATAGCGATCGATCGCTTACGTAATGAGGCTAAAGTTGGTCAGCCAAATTTGATAAAATAAAGTTATGAAAAATAACAGCAAGAAAAATAATCATGTTCAAAAAGACCTCATTATTGAGTTCTTTGAGAAAAACCCAAACCGCGACATAAAACATCCGGAAGTTGTTGATTGGGTAGTTGCAATTTACAAAAAGAGAACAGGGAATGTTTTTCGCGATCCCGACAGGGCAATTCGTCAATTGGCTCAAAGCGGCTTTTTGATAAAAATCGCTAAAGGGGTTTATAAATATGACCCGGCAAAAGTGTACAAAAGAGAACTGGAGGATTTTACCGCCGCGCAAAAAGAGGCAATTCTAAAAAGAGATGGCTATAAATGCGTAATTTGTGGCCGTGGTAAAAAAGAGGGCGTTGATTTACACATTGATCATATAAAGCCAAAGGATTTTGGCGGCGAAGCAACAATCGAAAACGGCCAAACACTTTGCTCGCAACATAATTTTATCAAGAAAAACCTAAAACAAACCGAAACGGGAAAGAAAATGTTTATTCGCTTATACGAGTTAGCTAAAAGCGAAAAGAACGAGGAGTTAATGAAATTTTGCGCCGATGTTTTGGGAACTTACGAAAAATACGACATAAACGGACATATTATATGGAAAAAATAACCAATTAAAATACTATGCTTCTACCACAAACAATCGAAAGAATACTTGCACGCGGTGGTGGTGTTTCTATTGACGCTTCTAAATATCTACCCCAATCGTTGGAAAGATTTGCGGCCTTTGCCGCACAATCGGGAGCAACTTTGATATTGCGGAATAGTAAAAACTTACTACCCCAAACCCTAGAAAGAATAGCGGCTATAGGAGGTGGAAAGGTTATTTTTAATATTGACGAATAACAGTATGGCTACGAGAAAAGTAAAAAAAGATTTTTGGGAACAGTTGTTTGTTTATCCATCATTTAATACCCGTTTCGGATTTACGGCTGGTCTTATACTTTTGTTTTTTGCTGCGATAACTTTTGCTATTTTTAAATTAAAGATTATTAATGGAATATCTGATCAGATTTCAGGGCTCAATTTAATTGTTCAATTGGCGTTGCTGGTGCTTGGAATCCTAGCTGCCTATTATGCACTCCGCCAACTTGTAGAAACTAGATTTATCAATTTGGATGAGATGGGTATGCGGGAATTGAAGCGAAATCATTATTCCCGTGCATTTGAAAAATGGCGAGAGGCATTTTATATAAGACCGGAAGCGGCTGTATTTACAAATATGGGCGAAGCACTTTTGTTGATAGGCGACTATAACACTTTTGATCAATATGCACGAATGTCTGAAGGTTCTAGCTTCCTTAATAAAAGGATAATTCAGGAATCCTCTGACCAAATAATTCTTCTGTACTTGAAGGCAATCAGGCATTTACTTGTTAAAAATCAAGGAGAGGCAGAAAAATATATTGCGGATTTAATTGAGCTGGTCAAGAATAATGGATTATTAGGTTTCCAGTGGGATTTTCTTGATTTACAACGATCTCCGACATATCAGGACTTGAGTGGCGAGTGTAAAAACATTGCTGAAAATCTTATTGCTTATCTTTCAAAAACCATACAACCTGCGCGAAAAGCAGATTTTGAGACAAAAAATTACGCGACACAGGTTGCCGAGCCAACAGCAGATACTCCAACATAATTATCGCCGCAGAAAAATTTCGCCGTGGGAGCGAGAGTGAGGCGGAAGGGGGAAATGAGTTTTTGAAATAATATGAAAAAAATTCTCATTGCGCTTTCAATAATTGTTGTTGCCGGGACCGTTGGTTTAGGAATTTTTAATTGGTATACTGGTGTGCCTCAAATGAAGCACGCCGCGAAAATTTGTTCTCTTGTCGATGAAAAATACAGATACAGTTGCTACGATTATCACAAAGAGCAAATCCCCGCATATTGGTTTCCCAAGTTGTTCGATTAATTTTTATGTCTAAAATCAAACAGAAAATCGCAGCTGATACGGTGCATACGATACCAGCGGATATGCGAATATCCTTGCTTTCCGATACCAAAGCGTTGGCAAAATGGAACACCCTCACGCCGCTTGCGCGTAATGAGTGGATCTGCTGGACGATATCGGTCAAAAGATCGGAAACGCGAAAGAAGCATATCAAAAGAGTAGTAAAGGAATTGAAACGAGGAAAGCGGCGGCCGTGCTGCTGGGGTGGTTGCCCACATCGGTAAGATTGGTATACTGAAAGAAAGCATAGTAAGTGACGAAGAGGGATGGATTTCTGCCTCCGCAGGAATGACCCGCCCACGCTAGAGCTACGGACGGGCAAGCAACTTCTTTCGCGATATTTGCATTATATTTATATGATTGGATTCAACGACAACATAGAAAAAAGCACGATTGAAAATCAGAACTTTCGTAAGGTGCTCTACACAGGCAAAAACAGTCAGTTGGTTTTGATGCGGCTTGCTCCCAGAGAAGATATTGGCGAAGAGGTGCACGATGTGGACCAGTTCTTCCGCATTGAAGCGGGAGAAGGAAAAGCAATCCTTGATGGCAATGAATACACCGTTGAGGACGGGAGCGCGATTGTCGTGCCTGCCGGCGCAACACATAATATCATCAACGCCTCCAAAGATGCCGATCTCAAACTCTACACTATCTACTCACCACCAAATCATAAGGACGGCACCGTGCATGTAACAAAGGCGGAGGGTGAGGCGCACGAAGAACACTTTGACGGCATAACTTCGGAATGAAGAGCGAAGATCAAGGTTCAACCTTCCAAAACCAAGGTTGAACCTTTGGAAAATTCTGCTACAATTACTCCATGCTTAAGTTTTTAACGGCCTTCAAAAAGAAAAAGGTCTGGGTTCCGAGTGCAATTGTTCTGGTTATTATCCTCTTTATTGCCTTTTCGGGGGGAGGCGGTGGCACACAAACAACCGTCGCAGTGGAACGGGGAACCGTCGTTTCGGAGGTGAGCTTAACCGGCAAAGTAACTCCCGCGCAGAGCGTGGATTTGGCATTCGAAAAAAGCGGTAGATTGCAGACGATCCACGTGTCGGTTGGACAAAAAGTACAAGACGGCCAGACGCTGGTCGAGTTGGACAATGCGGATATGCGCGCACAGGTCGCGCAAGCTCAGGCACAGTACGATTCGCAAGTTGCCCGGCTTCAAGAAGCGAAAAGGGGTTCAACCCCCGAAGAGCTTGCTATAGCCCAAACAACTGTTGCGAACGCATACCAAGGAGCATACGACGCAATATACGACGCGTACGGAAAATCAAATGACGCGGTGCGCATCCAAACCGCCGCTCTTTTTGACGGTGACGAAGGCATTCTGCCAAAACTTTCCTACAGCACCTACAGCACGCAGGCCAAAGAGCGTGCCGAAGAATATCGCAGACAAGCAGGCCTTCGCTTGGACGATTGGTACAAACTACTGCAGGAGATCAACTCGCAGAATACCGCGAGCATAGAAACAATGCTGGGCGGCACACAGACAGACATAAAATATTTTTTGCAACTTTTTGAATATCTTGACGAAACACTCAACGGCGCCGACGACTATGTAAGCCAATCCACCATCGTAACATATAAAGGATACGTTTCTGCCGGAAGAACTCAATTAAACACCGCTCTTTCAAATATTGGCGCCAAAGAGCAGGCGATTGCGGCCGCAAAACGAAATCTTGAGCTTGAACAATCCGGATCGACCGCGGAAACGATCGCGTACCAGGAAGCGCAAGTCGCCAATGCTTTGGCACAGGTGCAGTATGCGCAATCGCAACTTTCGAAGGCGATCATACGGGCTCCATTTGCCGGCACCATAACCAGAATCCCGTTCAACAAAGGAGATATAGTGCAACCGCAGGAAATAGCCGTGTCTCTTATCGGCACGGGCGCGTATCAGATAGAAACAAACGTTACCGAATCGGACATCGCGAAAATCGAACTCGGCGACACCGCCCAAGTTACGCTTGATGCCTATACCGACGATGTTATATTCGAGGCCGAAGTCATCCAAATAGACCTATCCGAAACAATCGTTGACGGCGTTCCGACCTACAAAACAACGCTGCAGCTCACGCAGGAAGACAGCCGCATCATTTCAGGCATGACAGCGGACATAGATATTGTATCCGAACGGAAGGAAGGCGTCATATATATTCCGACCAGGAATATTCGGACCGATGGAAGCAAGAAGTTTGTGCAAAAGGCGACTGACGAAAAGGGGACGCAATTTGAAGAGGTGGAAATTAAAACCGGCTTGCGCGGATCGGATGGGAGGACGGAAATCATAAGCGGGCTGGACATCGGTGACAGGATTGCGACCGAATAGATTAAATTTCTAATTTTGAATTTCTAATTTCGATTCAATTTTGAATGACTGAAGTTTCGAAATTAAAACATTAGAAATTGATTCGAAATTCGGAACCCGAAATTCAAAATTTGCTTTAAAATATGCATCTTATCGAAACAAAAAATCTGCGCAAAGTATACGCGGGAGAAGGAGTTGAGACCGTTGCGTTGCGGGATGTGAGCGTAACCATAGACGAAGGAGAATTTGTCGCCATTATCGGTCCTTCCGGATCGGGCAAAAGCACGCTCATGCAGATTCTGGGCTTGCTGGATCGTTCAACAGGCGGATCGTACACGTTTGAAGGAAAAGAGGCGACTGCATACACGGATGATGAGCTGGCCAAGATACGGAATGAAAAAATAGGATTCGTATTCCAGGCCTTCAACCTGCTTCCACGCCTCTCGGTTCTGGATAATGTGGCGTTGCCGCTCGTGTATCGGGGTATTCAAGAAAAAGAGCGCCGTGAAAAAGCGATGGAAATGATACAACTCGTAGGACTTACCGATCGGGCGAACTACCACGCTTCACAGCTCTCCGGCGGGCAAAAACAGCGGGTTGCCATCGCGCGGGCACTTGTAAACGATGCACGGATTATATTTGCGGACGAGCCAACGGGGAATCTTGATTCCAAATCAGGCGGCATTGTGTTGGATTTTCTGCAAAAACTTAACGAGCAGGGGCATACGATCGTCATTGTAACGCACGAATCGTATGTGGCGCAGTCGGCTAAGCGCATCCTGCACATTATCGACGGGAATATAGACAAGGACGAACGCGTCATGAACCGCAGAAAGGTGGAAACGGATGGATTTATTAAGTAATTCATGCGATTAGTAGACATCTTCAAACTCTCCATACAAGGACTGACCGTGCACAAATCCCGTTCGGCACTCACAATTCTTGGTATTGTGATCGGCATCACGTCCATTATGACCGTTATGTCCGCGGGAGATAGCGCCCAGCAGCTTATCGTAGGGCAATTCGAACGATTCGGGCCGGCGAATGTTTTTGTTTTGCCGGGCAGACGCGCGTCGAGTGCTGCGGATAGCGCGTCGTCATTGCTGGTAGATTCGCTCAAAGTTGACGACTATGAAGATCTAAAAAACAAAGCGCTCGTCCCCAGCGCGGCAAATGTCGTGCCATACGCGTTTGGCAGTGAGCTGGTAAGCGGCGGAGCCTCCGAAACGCATTCGGGACCGATAATCGGTTCAACTCCCTATTCGCAGAAAAACTGGGACCTGACCGTAGCAGAGGGAAGATATTTCGACGACAGTGATGTGCAAGACCGGCGAAGAATCGCGGTTATAGGGGATGAAATGAAAGTACAGCTGTTCGGAGCGGATAATCCGGTCGGCAAAAATATACGAATCAAAGACCAGTCATTCCAGATTATCGGCGTGTTGGAGCGGCAGGGGTCGGGTATGTTCGTTGATTTCAATTCCGCGATCATCGGCCCATATACCGCGATCCAACAGCAAGTGCTTGGCATCCGACATTTTCAGCGCATAGCCGTTGAAGCGGTGTCCATAGAAGACGTCCCAGGCATGGTGCGGGATGTGGAATCCCTTCTTCGCACAAACCACAATATAGATGACCCGCGGGATGATGATTTTTATATTGAAACACAGCAGAGCATAGCCGACCAGGTAAACGCGGTGACGGGCATTCTGACCGCCTTGCTTGGCATTGTTGCCGCTATATCGCTTCTGGTGGGCGGCGTGGGGATTATGAATATAATGTACGTATCGGTTACCGAACGCACAAAAGAGATCGGGCTAAGTAAAGCCCTTGGAGCTTCAAACAAAACAGTACTCGCACAGTTTTTATTTGAAGCCTTGTTCCTGACTTTCACCGCGGGAATTATCGGCGTGATCGGGGGCCTCGTCTTGACCGCACTATTGGCATTTGCCGCGACGCAATTCGCTGGTTTGGATTTCCCGCTCATCTTTTCCGTTTCCGGTGCTCTGATGGGAGTAGGAGTTTCGGTAGGTATCGGCCTTGTATTCGGCATATTCCCGGCCCGCAAAGCGTCAAGAAAAAGCCCGATTGAAGCACTGCACAATGAGGTATGAGTAACTTAAAGGACACAATCAAAATGGCAACCGCATCCCTTGGTACGCACAAGGGTCGTTCAATTATGACTATGCTAGGCATCGTGATCGGCGTAAGTTCGATATTGATTGTTATGTCGGTGGGAAACGGTGCTCGCGAGCTTATCGTAAACCAAATCCAGGCATTCGGCCCCCAAAACGTTTTCATTAATCCCGGTACAAACCCGTTCGGTGCCGATATCGTACTGACCAAAAGTTTGGATATGACTGACGTGGACGACTTGAAACGCAAAGAGGAAGTGCCAGACGCGGTTATCATAAACCCTGCCGTGCAAACGTATCTGACAATCAAATACCGCGATACAAGCAAACTGGCTCTCACACTCGGGACGGCGGAATACGCGGCGGACATTTACCAGATCCAGTTCATCAAGGGACGGAATATGGACGCCAGCGACGTGCTCGCCAAAGCGCACATTGTGATGCTTGGCGAAAAAACAGCTAAAGATCTTTTCGGCTTGGATGATCCGATTGGCAAAAAAGTAAAGATCAAAAATGATTCATTCACGGTCACGGGCGTATTTACTTCGAAAGGAGCCGATTTTTACGGAGTCGGCGATATGGTAGTCATTCCGTATACGACAGCTCAGCAGTACCTACTCGGAACGCGGTATTTCCAGGAGATCGCGGTGCAGGCGTCTAGCGCCGACAAGGTTCCCGAAATGGTGGAGGATATACAGAAAGTTCTCCGCGACAACCATGATATAAAGGTGGGACAAGATGATGATTTCATTATTACGACGCAGGAAGATATGATTGAGTCAATCGACACTATTTTAAACGCACTAACCGCTTTTCTCGCATTCGTTGCCGCTATATCGCTTGTGGTGGGAGGCATTGGTGTAATGAACATTATGTTCGTATCGGTAACGGAACGGACGCGCGAAATAGGACTCCGCAAATCATTGGGCGCGACGAACAAAAATATTCTCGGGCAATTCCTGACTGAAGCGGTTATTCTCACGGGATCGGGCGGCATAGTTGGCATAGCGGTGGGAGTGCTTCTTACGTTACTGCTTACATTTGTCGGATCGTATGTTGCGGGAACCTCGTTTCCATTTTCATTCTCTATTACGGGAGCTGTTCTGGGGATTATCGTCTCATGCGGCACGGGACTCATATTTGGCGTATTCCCCGCACGCGCCGCTTCTCGCAAAAGCCCGATTGAGGCACTGCGGTATGAGTAAGGAGGTAAGGGATGTAGATGCAAGTATGGTTTGTAGGAATAGTTAGTTAGTCCTACAAACTAAAACCCTGACCATACAAGCATCCATACCTACTCCCTTAGACTATCTCAAATTTTGCACTTACAAACGAAAGTAGTACAATAATTATAATGACTAAACGAAAATACCATAGTTTAGTAAGTCCGTATCTTATGTGGCTCATTGTGGTCATAGGCATCGTAGCGGTTTTTGCGATTTTTTCAGTTGAATATCTTGTTGATCCACATCCGGTTCTGTACGTTCTTTCGGGAATCGCGTTCGCGTACTGGCTCTACTTCTTTATGAAAGGAGTTACGGCAAACCTGCAGGCATCGTTCCGCCCGCACCACATAACCAAACTCATAACCACCGGCGTGTATAGCAAACTGCGCCACCCAATCTATTCGGCGGACATCGTGCTTGCATGGGGAGTGGCGCTGACATACCCGACGATCGCAATGCTATTTGCCGTCGTGTGGACAACCGTTGTTATGCTAACGTGGATATACCTGGAAGAAAAAGCGCTTATTGAGCTGTTTGGAGATGAATACCTGGAGTACCGCAAGCGAGTTCCTATGCTGTTTCCACTAAAGCGCATATAATGCGCTTACGTAATACGAATCTACGAATGCGCACAAATTCTACGAATAAGACGCCATTGCGAGCAACGCAAAGCAATCTTTCGTTCACATTGGTTGAGCTTTTGATCGTCATCGGTATCTTAGCCATCCTCACCGCCGCAGTGGTCGTCATACTCAATCCAGCAGAACTTCTGCGCCAAGCCCGAGATAGCCAGCGTCTACAGGAACTCAGCTCGCTCTCTGACTCCATACAGCTGCTT